>Ga0126342_10002843_pt1 | contig 27740 bp, 19 predicted proteins | sample Cyp1metagenome_FD_92528 | JGI IMG/M metagenome (GOLD analysis project Ga0126342, IMG submission 92528) | Coral microbial communities from Lord Howe Island, Old Settlement Bay, Australia - Cyphastrea 1 metagenome | ecosystem: Host-associated > Invertebrates > Cnidaria > Coral ... | reverse complement strand
GGTGCAGCCACTCAGCCACTCAGCCGCTCTGCCAGAGTGGCTGGAGCAGCCACTCAGTCACTCAGAGTGGCTGAGTGGCTGAGTGGCTGGTCCAGCCGCTCTGCCAGAGTGGCTGAGTGAGCCACTCTGCCACAGCCAGCCACTCAGCCACTCAGACGCTCTGGTAAGAGTGGCTGGTCCATCCACTCTGCCAGAGTGGCTGAGTGGCTGGTCCAGCCACTCTGGCAGAGTGGCTGAGTGGCTGAGTGGCTGCTCCGATTTCGCGAGCCGTGTTGCACATCCACTCGTTTAAAATCAATCATCAGCAATATAACCCACTGCTTACCACTTTTTTCCCACCACTAACCACTTGCCAATCTAACCAATCCGGTCCTAGGCCTGGACACTTCCGCGGGCCGCCAGCTGCGTCAGATCTACGGCTCAGGGCCATCCGCGGCACACTCGCAGCCAGCGTTGCTGGGCAGCGTGAGAAAGCCATGAAACGAGATGGTAAATGGTGGTGAAATAGTGGTTAATAGTGTGGGTTGATGCTGGGTTAATAGAAGTGAATAGTGGGTTCATAAGTTCATAGCGCAATCACCGTAATTACTGGTGATTAATTGTGATTTTAAGGGTGATTAATCAATAGTGGTGAATGGTTGGTACTGCTTGTAAATTGTTGATCATGGTGATTTCATGGTGATTTCATGGTGATAAATGATCATTAATGGTGATTTATGGTGATGAGTAGAGTTCCCCTCAGGTAACTGGAACATCCCAACGGGCCCCACTGGAGGTTTGGGAAAATCACCATGGCCCTGATATCTAGCCATGGTTTTATCTAGATCAAACCAATGGGGGGGGAACTTCCATGAATTTCCAGGATCCTAAAATGGAGCTACGTTAGTACCATATACCCCCTGGTAAACTGTCACATAACTATGGAAAATCACCATTTTTATATAATGGGAAAACTCACTATAAATGGCAATTTTCAATAGCTATGTTTGTAGGGTAAGACCATATTTTGGGGGTATATCCCCTTACATAGCCCTGAACCATAGGCCTTTTTTCTATGGTAGGTACCTCCAATCAATCGGTTCCTGTTGCATGGCCATTGATCAAAACTTGTAATTCACCAAGCACAGCATCACAATCATGATGTGTTTTGAATGCTTTAGACGATTAACTAGTTCAATATATCACCTATAAATGCCTATAAACCATATTGAAATTGGACTTAACCAACTTAGCTAACGAACTGGGGCACCAGCCTGTAGGAGTTGAATGTTTCGTTGACAGCACAGTGCTTTCATGGGAAGCTCCCATCTCAGGTTTCCGAAGCCACAGATTTGCGTGAGTCGGACTGCCTGGCTCCAGAGTTGGGCACCATTCATTGGTAATATAAATGTTACAATGTGAGGCCCCCAAGATAGCCAAGTCTAAGTTGGTTTATAACTCCAATAACTATGGTTTATGGTACGCAAATAACTATAGTTACTGGGGCTTATAAACCAACTTAACTATCTTGGGGGCCTCACATTGTAGTGGTTTAAAGAATGATCACAGATGATTAATGGTGGTGAAATATTGGTTAATAGTGGTTGATAGTGGTTATAGATGGTGTTTTTTGGTTAGCCATTGAAGATGTTAATAGATCACTGTTATAATGTGGTGGTTATAGTAGTGGTCAATAGATGTCAATAGTGGTTACTGGTGATGTTAGTTTTAATGGTGATTAATGAAGTTACCCTCCAGTAATCAAACGTGGCTAGCTGGGACATCCGCGAACTGAATGGAGGTGTTAAAATCGGAAAATCTTCGAGCCAAATGGTGGATTGTCCAGCAAGCCACGTTTGATTACTAAGATGGAAAAACCTGAAAAACTGGATTCTTTCTGAATCATCCGATATCCAGCTGGGTTGATCTGTTGATCGGCAAAAGTGTCGGCGATTTGCCACATGCAATATTAAGAATAGCTGGGAAGCAATTGAACAGTTCGCTATGAACAAACTGCATTTTTGATTATTTGCCCTGGTGATTTTCAGTAGTCAATAGTGAAATGCCAGAGAAAACCAGGTTTGTTTCCAGAGAATGTTCCTGAATATCCAAGCATTTCCTGTGTTTTTTTCATGATTTGTCCACCGTTTTCCCCTTTTTCTCGATATTTTTTCACCGAACATCCCCGGAAAATTTGGCAAGGCATCCCGCCGGTGGCTTGTCATCCAGAGAGGATTCAAGGCGGTTGGAGAAGTCCGGATGTGTTTAGTAGGGATGCAATATGGGATTCAATAGGGGATTAGATGGGATCAAAGGATTTCTGGTTGGTGGTTTGGAACGTGGCTTTTATTTGTCCATGCATTGGGAATAATAATCCCAACTGACTAATATTTTTCAGAGGTGTTGAAAGCACCAACCAGATTTATAATGGTCATTAGAGGATTGTGCTGTTGCCAAAAAATTGGGAGATTGCGAAGCAGATGGATGGTGCCTATTGTTTAAATTTTGCAGTTTTAGATTATTTAATAACACCTCAATTCGCCCGAGGCATTCTGAAAGCATTGTAAAGTTGTGTGTTCTTCATTCCTGAAAAGCTGAGGTAGGGGACCGGGGACCTGTGCGTCATTTCACCTAACACTCTAAAACCTTGGAAACCCCAAAGCCTAAACCCTCAAAAGCCTGGAAAAGTCACGGGAAAATCAGAACATCCCAAAGAATCCCATTACCTAAAGCCCAAAACCCTATCTGTAACTAAACCCTAAACCTTGGAAATGAGGTGTTTGGGCGTTGAAAAAAAACTGGAGGGTAGGTTTTGTTTCTCTCCCCAGTGGTTGCACATTGCTCCGAAGCGCATGTCTTGTCTTGGAGATGTCCTGGTTTCTGGGCTACATGAACACAACCTGATATTCCTACTGAACATGGATGAAACTAGGGTATGAATATACCTATATACATATCATAACATATCATAAAATATCACATCACATCATTATAGATCCAGTAATCCATATCTACAATGATCGCTTCACAAACAATGATGGGATGATAACCTTTGCAGAGCCAGGAGAGGTGAACGCCAATCGCCTGTCACCACAACACGCAGGAGAGATGAGCTGGGATTTGCGGTGGGTACCCTCCGGTGTCATCAAACGTGGCTAGCTGGGCAATCCCCGAACTAGATTGAGCTTTTAAAGGGAAGATCATCAAACTAAGTGGTGAATTTTCCATTGCCACGTTAGATTTGTGGTGTATATATATATACACATACACATCACGTATCATCACGTTATATATGGAATTGATGGGTTTATCAAGCAACTTATAGCTGGGGAGGCTGAAGCACCAACTGGTACGTGCCTCCAAAATGACTGAAAGGCAGTCATGGACAAAAGCAGTTTTGTTCAAACGCTTTGCAAGGTGACATCCCAGTATCATCTTAGGCTGCTACCCTTTAGCAGCCTGTAGCTTCATTGTTGTTGGCCACCCCACACTTCAACAACATTACTTCCTCAGAAATGGGTTGATGATCCTCATTGACTTTCATATATGATCAGGGTGATCGTGAATGCAGCTTCACTCCTGACCGATAGATTTTGCGAGGTTGAGACCATCAACCTGATACATGTGGAAAAAAACATGGAGAAACCCGAAATTATGATATATTCATGGTGGCTTTTCCACATCTAAACGTAGGAAGGTAACCAGAAAAGCCACAGTTTCCCATCACTTGCCAGGGATGAATACAAGCATCTCCCTTCCCCTCATCGCGAGCAGACCTCCTGCAGTACCTCGGTCCACTGAGTCCACTCGGTGTTGGGCTGGGCATCTGGGCATTGTGGGAAGTTGGGGAGAGGATTTCGGCAATGATATCTTCACATTTTAAAGCATGTCCATTATATATATATATATATTATCCATTCATTGTTGTAGCTGGTGAAGACATGTTTTTCCTTAAATAGTTTGTTTGGGGTTTTGGATGATATTTTGTATGGCTTTCTTGGCAATGGTTGACAGTTGATCCTGGTAGAATTGATCATACAGTATCTCCAAGAGTAAGATTTTGAGACATACTGTACATATCATACCTGCATGATATCGCACAATGGTATTGAACAGTTTTTCTGGCCCCAAATCCAGAATTGTTTGACGCTCATAGTTTGGAGATCTTACCCGCTAGGGATTACTATTCTGTTTATCATGTGGGGCCTTATAAGGGGATACAACCGCAAGAGTCACAAAGCACAACCAAAATATATCACCAAAAGAAGGAAAGCAAGCAAAGTCCCCTCTGAGGAAGTATTTAGGGCATGATTTTGGGCTTAAGTTCCTTCACAGGCAGAAAAAACAAGTTGGATCATGATATATTTGGACCTTCGCACTGCATTGCACTGAGGCGGATCATGCTAAAGCACCAGCCTCACATCTGTGAGGAGACTGATGGGACGTGATTTTGCGGAGTCCAAGATGGTGCCGGAGGTCGTGATTTAAGTCGATTTGGAACAGTATGGTTTACTGGGGCATATATATATATATACATGTATGTATGCGTGTGTGTGATGATGAATAGGTATGAATGATTCTATATCATGTATACCTATATTTGTTTATATCTTTATTTATGTGTTTTGTTTTTTAATAATGTTTTAAAAGAACAAATAAATATGTGGATTTATATATATATATGTGTGTGCATACTCATACTTGGATGGGTTTATCATGAATAATTATTAACCTGGTTGGGTGGCTTCAGCACCCAAAGCAACTTGGTGACTTGGAGATCATTGCCATCCCCCCATTGGAAATCCATTGGTTTCCAGGAGGCTTTCTGCGCTTGGCAGGGTCTACCGGAAAATTCTTGGGATGGCAATATATCACTTTTTTCAGCTCATGATACGATCATGCAAAACACACCTACTTGGCTTGAAGCTCCTGTGGAATTGACGTGGCTCACTTGTGTCTCTTTTCAGCTAAGCTGTGCTTGCGGCGCGACGCTTAATGATGTTTTGATCGAGTCAGCACGTGAGGACACCAGAATAAACATGGCGTATCGTCGCCACACAACCATTCGCCTGTAGGCCACTGATGGTTTCGCCTTCCTTTAGAGAAGCGTGTCATTTTAAATCGTTTAAACATCAAAAACGTTGGCACCAAGTTGATGCTGCGATTTTTCCAAGTTGTTTTTGTTTGTTCGGGGCTTCGCCTAGACTCCCAAAGTGCTGTGTTTGAAGGGGATAGCCGCCTTGAGGCCCAATGCCATACACCTCCCGCCTGGAGGTTTGAATGGAAACATCTTCTATGATTGGAGGTTTATGGCTTAAATATGAATAAATGCATATATCATCTATGGCGAGAGCTGCCTCCTCAATAAGTAGGACGTACCAAGCGAACTACTCGGTATTCAAGGTCTACGTAAAGCCTCGATTTCAGGCAATCGCCCCTGCATGGTGCCTTTGTTTTAGGCATCTAGGCCAGTGAACAAACTCTGAGTTTAATTCACAAAGGGTGTAACCGTTTCTATGCTCAACGAATTTGTAACTTGTATGTATATTATTGGGTTTTACAACAATTTATCTTGTATCATCTTGTATCTATGCATAGGTTTTTTTTTGGGGAACATCCACCAATTTTTGGAAGGACCCCATAAATTACCAGAGGGTATCCCTGGGATCCGACTCTGGCGCAGACCGCGTTTGACCACTGCATGCTGCAGATCGCAGTTGGAGGATGGATGTAGGTGACGTAGAGATGCTATAGAAAGGTTGGCGATGGTTGGTGGGGTTCCCAAAGAACTAAGTTATTTTATAACTTGTCTAAGGGTTTATGAGGGATGTAACTCTATAGCTATTGGATGTTAATGGGGTCTATAAACCAATTTACAACTAGGGTGTGTAAGCTGTTTTGTAACTTGAATGGCTGCCGGGTTTGTGGTTCATTGGTTTCAAAGCTTCACTATGCGTTTGTTGGCTTCAAAGTCCTTCATGGAATGTTGAACAACACCAAAATGACAGTTGTGTGCACACATATTACTTACATTATGGGTATGAACCTGCTTATGTGTGTGTAGGTGCGTGCATATTTACTGATCTGTTGACTTGGGACGGGTTCAAACTGCTGCATTCAGATGTCTTGAGGGGGTCAGATGACCATCCCACACGGTCTGGAAAAGGAATTTTCTGTAGAATTGGGGACCGCTCCATGTTTTCAGTTTGCTGTTCTCCAACCTCTAGCTGCCCTGCAACAGATTCTTCCCTTGAAAAGGAAAGCATACTGGCTATGGATCAAAATTTGAGATGGAGACGGCAGATGTACTGGCCATGTTTGCCTCTGATTTATGATCCCGTTGTCGTAACAACATTTTGACCCATAGCCAACTTTCAGCGTCGTTTCTGTCGCTTCCAATAGTTTCCCCAAGGTCCTTGCTGGTGTCAGACTTGGGAGTTCAAATCTATCTCAATGAACCGAGGTTAGGGTTGCCGGCTACTTAAGGATGTGCACATTGAATTAGTAACAATAGGGTAGGCCATAAACAACTAGGTGTGTTTCATACTATATATATATATATACATATTATATGTATATATATATACACCGCATATTAAAGAAAAATAAGGAACCCTTGCGCGGATTAGCGGGAACTGATGATTTTACATGATTTTACGGAGACGCTTTGAGATATTCAAGCAGGACGAACCTGCTTGGTTGTGTTTGTCTCGAAAGTGGGATTCAAATCCGTACTGGACAAGTGTTGAATGATAAGGCAATGGGTGCGATCTTTATCTTCATGAAAGAATTGGAAGTGCCTTCGTTACAAAGAATAGATTCCTTTTGGAGGGTACCTGAGGGTAGGAATGCTTTTTGGATGGTAAGCCCTACAAGAATCGAAGAACCGCCGGCAGGAGGCTCTCGCATGTTGCCTGTGATTTCAACATGCTCAACCAACCAGGAAGTGACCCTGAAAAAGCCACTGGGTCTTGTTTTCTTCTTATTGGTGGATTTGGGGTCTCATGGGTTTGGGGCTCCCTGAAAAATGACAATAAGAATGAAGCCAGGCCATTTGCTCCCAAGTGGATGCCAAGAGTTCTTTGGGCTAGTGCACGCCAGCAGGAGGAGGTTGGGTTATGAACGTGTTTTTTCTGATCTTTTCTGGTTAAACTGTGGTGAATGACTGGTTCATAGGTGATTTTTTGTTGCCATGAGGAACTATAACATCCTGCCATCAGAAAATGCCAACATAGTTTGGCACAATTGAGTGGAAGAAAGGACATTTTCACCACCCCAACGTCCAGCCTTTTTTGCCACGGCCATGGTAGATGTGTCAATGCACCAGCTGGCAGGGCAAAGGAAAAGATGGGACCAGCAGCTAGGGCAGCCAACAGGGAAATGCTGAAATAGAATTCTCAACTGGGTCAAGTGGTTCAAAAAAAGTATCAGAATGTGTTCAAATATTCACGGCCCATATTTTCGGCCAACATTTTCAATCATGGTCAAAACCATGGTCAAAACCAAGTGGTTTTTGGTCGGTTAGCAGGTGACTGCTGAGTAGGGTGACCTCCCCAAGATGAGCTGGTGAGTTCAAATGATCTACTGATCAGTAGAAACACCCAGCGGGAGTTCTTGAGCATGAGGAAATTCATTGTTATGACTATTATTATCTATTATTACGCTTATTATCATTTTATTATCATTACTAGTTGTATTTTAACAAAAACATTGTTATCATCATCATTATTGTTGTTACTATTATATAGTCGTATTTTTGTGATTATATATATATGCATTTATCATTCATTACTTTTCATTTGTTGAATGATATGTTGGGACATGTTTGAAGCTTGGGTGCGCTGGTGGTTGATTCATGTGTCCGGACCAAACATATAGACAGCGGAAACAGCAACAAGAGTCCAGACCATGATGTTAAATAAGAAACAATTTTGTTGGAGGGTTGATTGTGGGTGACAAAGACTGGGCTTCAACATATGCGTGAAACGATCGAGCAAAAGAAAGTGGAGTTCCGCCGCCTGGAACCTTGCAAAGCAGCAAACATGCAGTAATTCCCATACTAACCGACATTAATGTTGATGTTTGTGTGTTGTTTGTCCCATGTTGGACTTCTGGAAGGCACCGCGGCACCGCGCATTCTGACTGCACTGGCTCTAGATTACTCACTCAAGACAGGAATCATTCGACGTTGTCTGCCAGATGTGGCTCAGCAACAGTGCACAATCAATTCCAGTTGCAAACTTGCAGCCCAGGCTCAACTGCAATGGCCTTTGCTTTGGTACAGTCACGAAAACTGCACGTGTAGAGGCCTCAAATTTTAGCATGGTAAATCTCGAATATAGAGAATTACCAACAGGTCATTATTAATATTAATGACACTTGAACTTGTATTATTAATGACATTGATGAATATTGATTAATACTGTTCACTAAAAACAAATGGTTACACAGAGAATCAGTTTCCCCAATCCAGGTTCCGATATTTTCGGAGCTGTCAGTGCCATGTCATAGTTTCAGCTTCCGTCATGTTGCATCCCTTGTGCCATTGCCCATGGAACAGCCAGACGGCGATGCACCTTGGAAAAGATTAGCAGAAGGTTGTAATTTCATACAATGTGGGGCCCTAAACGATAGCTAAGTTGGTGCAAAATAACTCCAATGACTATAACTATGTTGTTTCTTTGGTTTATAGAGTTCATATAAACCAACTTATAACTGTAGTATACACATATATATATACATACTAGTAGTAGATTGCACTGGGAGGTTATATGATCAGTTATATGAGTATCCCCAAAATATGGGTTTTCCCATGACGTGATGATGGATTTCCCACCACACAGGTTGACCCCTCATGACCCGGCGCATTCCATGGCACCGCGGGGCCCAAAACGCCAAGGTCCAGGAAAAAACCATGGTGCGGGGGCCGAGATTCCTATAATTCTTGTGGAGATTTCTACAGGAAACGAACCAATCCATTGAAAAAAACGGACTTTGAATCTCTTAGAAAGCCCGCAGCGGCCTGTCATTCTAGCTTTGGAAGCTTGTTGGTGACTTCCCTTGGATTCCATGGTTCTCGACAATCGACCGTAGTGTCAAATACCTTCTTTACCTCCGAAAGGAATCCAATCTTCGGGATCGACGATCTACTGGATATACAGCTCTGGACCACCAAAGTCTACTTGTCCTGCATACCTGCTATAGTGTAACTGGATTTCCTGGCAGATCTGACAGGGGTTCCTAGCCTCAAGCTTTACAACTGCTTTCGGAAGATGATTCGTGACCTCATGATATTCACGGGTTCGAGATAGGATTCAGGCTTATATATATATATAGATAATTATATATAAACCCAAGAAAACCCAATCTATGGCGATATTTTGTGGGTCATTCTCAATCAAGTCCACTCACAACCATTTTTTGGACTTCCAGCTTAGATTTTAGGGTGTTCAACCCATTTTTTTCTTGGCAAAGAAAAACATAAAGTGTCCTCTGTGTCCTTCCATGCGCCCATCAGAGGAACCCCATTTCTCTTGTGAGACCTGAGGTCTTCCAATTGGCGCCTCCGGAAGACCTTGCCTTGGACCACTGTCATGGCTGGATGAAGTTGAGATCCACACGTGTTGAATAGGCCTAGGATGCTCAAAAGACAAACGTCCTGCCATGTTTTTTTTTTCCGTACTAGACACCCATGAATTCAACTTGATCCTTTAAGATCACCCCTGCATTTCACAAGTGATGTGGGATTGAAACTGCTGCGGGATGCTATGACTGGGAGAAAAGGGACGATTGGGACAATCAAGACTGGTACAAGTGTTTTTTTGTTCTGCGCGCTTCAAGAACCACATGTAATCTCATTGCTTTTCGTGGATATATATATATATATAAGTTTACCCATTCCCCATACCCAACTTTTGGCCGGGGACCAGCAAGCCAACCATATTTTACTTCCACCTAGTAATGAAGCCCCAGAATGTAATGGGTCTAACTCAGATTGATCATTTAGAAGCACTACTTCCAACCCTGGTTTAACAAACCCCCGTTGATTAAGTGGGGGCGCCCTCCAAAATGGTCATGATTTGCTGCCCAAAATTTCCCGCCCTGAAATTAAGCAGCCTAGGGGTAAATAAAAATCCGTGGTTGACATAATTACAGATCCAGCATCATCCACAAATTCGCAGAGGATACTGTACCCCACCACATAATCATACGGCACCACACTGTCCCCGTGAGTGTTCCACAAGGCACCAACTTGGCGGCTCATGGCAAATCTAACCCAGCTATATCACACTAGTCTAACTGGGTTGGTTCTTATGTAGTGTTATTACTCACTTAGCCTCCGGTAACATAGCTATGGGAAATCACCATGTTTAACAGGTAAGTCACCGATCTAAATGGCGCAATTTTGCATAGCAAAGTCTTGAATTACCAAAGGGTAATTCCCATCAACATTACCATTTGCTTGGTTAAATCATTGTCAAATCCATATGAATCACAGTAGGACCCCATCAAACCTCATAAAACTCATAAAATCCCATATAAATCGCCATAAATTCCCATAAAATCCCAGTAAATCCCATTAAAATCACCATGTTTCATCACCAGAAGGAGCTCACTGCGTTCACCTCTGCGAAGCTTCCCATGATGCCCTTGGAGCCTGGGCGGATGCTCCTCGATTTCCACTGGAAGGGTGGCCATTGGTGCCCCAAAAAGAGATAGAACAGCCATTTCCCAGAGGAATCAATATATTTGGAAGATAAGAAAGTGATCCCAGTCATGGCTTGATCCCCAAAAAAGATAGGAACATGTGTCCACGACGTTACAGATGAATGGAAGATAATGGCTGGTTGGTGGTTTGGAACATGGCTTTTATTTTCCATTCAGTTGGGAATGTCATCATCCCAACTGACGAACTCATATTTTTCAGAGGGGTAGTATACCACCAACCAGCAATATATTTGGAAGGGTGGGACATCCTATAGAATAGTGGAACATCCCCCAATGGAAGGGTGTATAGTGTTCCAATTTCCCTACAATGTTGAATAGTGGAACAATGCTTGTCTTTCAATTTTGGGGGTTGCTATCAAGATATGTACATGTCGACATCATTATGGGGGCATCTTATTTCTGATTTGGAAGAGGCATGAGGATAGAACTGACCAAGTCGATATGAATTCATGTGTGTGTGTGTCTGAAAATGGAGTGCATGGAGATATACATAGATATACCCCAATTGGCAAGTTTAACCGGCATGAATGTGAGAGAGAAAGAGAATGAAAGAGATGATACAGCATGTGATTTTGAGGGTCTCCTCCTCACAGGCTAACCCCCAGGTGGCAAGCCCAAGAATACTGATAGTCATGTTGAGAGCTTCATACTGATTTGTTTGGCATTTTTTCCAGACAATAAACACGGGAATCACCAGTCGATTTGAGGTGTGATGCTGGCTACTGTCCACAGGAAGATGTTGAATCGCTGCTCGGATGTTGCAGCGCGTCATTGACTTCACCCTTTGAGGTCCTCAGATGAATTGATGGTGACAATCAATTCATAGTAATGCTAGTAAAGCAATAGGATCCACCATCCCCAATTTTACCCTTTTTATGGGTGGTATGAAATATCAAATATGGGTGGTTGATTGTTGTTTGATTAACATCACTGTCATTACCCACTGTGTCATGAGACTTCGTCAAATTTCACTGGGGACATCCCATGAACCACTAGGGATCAATTGCAGCCACATGCTGGGGATCATCTCTTCACGGAGCCAGAAAATTAGCATGTTCCGCCAGAAAAATGCACAGCGTCTTTCTGATGATAATGTAAATATATACCAGTATGTGTGCTGCATTTTTATGTTGGGTAGATTTTTCGGAACATGAATGTAACCTTTTATCTTCAGTCTTTCCCGGCTTTTAACAATGATCCGTATTGGGATGGCCGGATCTGGTTGAAACAGTGTGTGTTGCATCCCTGGCCTATAGTTCCAACTGATGCCCAGCGAAGCGTTCCAATGCCCTTCAAGAATTGTGCCTTTTTGGGCCATTTTGCAACCCAAAAATGACTCGGTAATGACTCGGCAATTCTGTTCATTTGACTCTGCAGTACATGAAGGAAGACACTCCAATGCCTGCCGGACAAACTCTTATAGGCTGTGGCGTGAGAAGTCACGCTTAGATGAGCTGTTTGATGCCAAGCAGGATCAGGTGCGGGGCTCTTGGTGCAGGACTGAGCTGATTTTTTCGGGTACAAATTATAGCTATGGGATTTAAGCGTCCTTGAGTTGGGATATGGGGCCCCTATGGTTATTCTCACGGTCCACTTAAAATATCCAACCCTTAGCATGAATTCATCCAATGTTTTACTGGTCCAACATCTTGAGCCATACCACTTGATGGGCCGTGGGGCTGACTTTGCGAAACTTGCCGGCTCACCCTTGGCCTGGCTCCCTTGAACCAAACTAGGGGTTTTATTTAGCTCCATTTCATGTGTTTCTGTTCCCCTTGGTGCTCCTTGGCACAAGGCTTACTGGAAGGCACGTGATGAAATCTATCCGCAGGTCGGGTCGGGAGGCAGTTGGGAACGTGGCTCGTTGCTTGGGACATTTGCTGATTTTCTCAAAGCTGTTCATGGGGAGGTCAACCATCACTTGCAGTGATTGAAGGGTGAACCATATGGACCAAACCTAAGCAGACAAAAAAAAATAAAATGGCCCGCGCCGGGCAAACTGAACAATTAAGCACTTTTGGAGTTCTGGATTCGTTCCTTCGCCAGAAAAATGAATCCAACTAGAAAATGAATCGCACATTGTCAGCCTGGTGTGTGTTTGGGGTTACATGGGGCTACCATATTCATGGTCCACAGTCCAAAAATCCACGTCCTTGGGATGTTCCGGCGAGGCTGGTGATCGAGGTGGACCTTTGGGCAATCGTGCAGGTGACAAGTTGCAGGACCTTAGTTGAACTCATGCGTAACGAGAGGGAGATGCTGGTGTTTGCTTATGATCCCCTATCAAAATATATCAAATACCCCCTATCGAAACCATGAAACCGTGATTTAGTACTTTAGTACTGGATCTATTGTTCTTAGGGGCCCAGTCATGGAAGTACTGGGGATTCTACTGAGACATCCATGCTCAGCTGAATAAAATGCCGAAACTGTCAATGATGGTTTCCTAAAAAAATATGGATCCGTGTGGATCCCAAAATCATCCAAAAGTTTTTTAATAGATTGTTTTAGGGAAACCAATGATTTTTGGGCTATACAGGCTATACATAATTAACATAGATATTGTTCATTTGTCAAATGGCCCCACCCATTGTTTTCTTTCATTTTTTTTTTAAACATGTTTTCTTCAAAATTTGTTTCAGATTTTCCTCTGTAGGGTTTTCCCATTAGTTTCCGACATAGATGTCGATCATTTGCCAAGCTTCATCCCAAGGCCCCAATGGTCGTTCCATGCACTCGCTCCGTGCCATACCAGGAGATTGCAAATGCTGTGGGCGGCCTTAAGGTGCCCAAACAAATGTGCTAGATGGTGTCATCCAGACCTGATGTTGTACACTTCACTGCTTGATGAGATTTAAATGGATTCCCATGGGATCTTATAGGGTTCTAATGACGTTTTATATGGGGTGTTTCTTGGATGTTAATGGACTTTAATTGGAGTTGAATGAATTTCAATGAATGTCAACCTTGGAATCGGGATGATGGTACCCAATGACCGATATTTCTTCAGATGAGTTGAAACCACCAATCAGTTTATTTTGGATCAAATGGAGGGCACCCTTTGAACAACTTGCTGAGCCTCACTGATAGAATCTCCAACTGGACTTTGGTGAACGCCCCCCCTGCTTTGGAAATCTTTGGAACATGAGGCATTTCCTGAATGGTAGCTATATTCCAATGTTTCTTGTTCAAATTCTTTGTGTTGGTTGTTGCACACCATTGATCAGGGGTATGCCTCGCCTTTGTCCACTGAATAAGCTGGATTGTTTTTTGGGTTGAACACATTTGAACCTCAAATTCCATGGTTAAAGTCAGCAATTTGGTTGTCAGATCTCTGTTGTGATTGACTCATCATTGTCCCAGAATCACTCTTGGGAAAATGTAGATGGATTTGTCCCTTTACCCTCTTGTTATTTAACATAGCCATGGAAAATGGCCCATATAGAAATATATTATTTTCCCAGCTATAAAGCTCCATTTATTTTGGGGATTTCCATGGCTATGTTAGTCATAACAAGAGGGTAAACCCAACCATTCTTGATGACTGATGACCTCGCAGGGACGTCAAAATACCATGTGGTAAACTGTGGTAAACCCAACAAAATAAAGCCATAAACCCATATAAACCCGCCATTTGGGGATGGTTGAAACCATCCCCATTTATAGTGATTATAGTGATATGCTTGGGGGCTGGTAACAAATTGCATTGGGTTTACTCACTTGGGAGGTCGATCGATTGGAGAACCAGGACTTTGTGGTGGGTCGTTACTAACTTGGGCAATAGAAACATGACCCATATGCTCCATGTATAGCAGATTTAACTATAAAACTGGGTGACTTGGGGTAAATGTTGGTACATGTGATATGGAGATGGGATTGGCTTCGGCGGAATTTCATGGACGTCCTGTAGCTATCGAGATGAAATGAGCCGTCAACTTTCAGAAGGCGGACTTCCAAATTGCAGAGATAAGGTCGAGATTCAGCCTGAACTGATACAGTACGTCGGAGATAAATCAGAGTTTAAGGAACCGTGGGCCAGCGACTTTGAGTCGCTGTTGAAATTCAATGACTTCTATTGTATTAGCCGTCCGATTTTGGGCTACCTTCTTTTGACACATATCCAGATGATCCAAGATGGTTTCGTTTGCGTTCCTGATTCCATGACCTTAAAGCTTAGATATACCACCCCAGAAGCCGTTGTGTGCCCATGGAATGTTCATGAGAATTCCACTTCTTGTTTCGAAAACGATTGGCCTCAAAAAGTAACCCAAAAAGAAAGAAAAGTTATATTGTTCTATAATTAACTACTATTTTAGTGAGGTTTGGATTTTCCTAGCTTTTGGGCATACCAGAATCACAGCACATCACCATCCTGGCCTTTTTTTTTCCAGGAGGAAGTGGTTTTCGTCGATGTGTGCGGAGCACCAGGTGCTTGGTCCAAGTATCTCTTCCGCATGGGTCAGCGCCCCAGGGGGCACCGCAGGGCACCGCAAATCTCTGGGGGTTCTCTAGGTGATGTTTACTCCGGTAATTTAACATAGCTATTGAACATGGCCATTTATAGTGGATTTTTACCCATTTGAAAATGGTGATTTTCCATAGTTATGTTAGTTTACCAGAGGGTAAAATGACAAGAAACCTTGGATCTGCATTGTAATCCTGAGATATTGGATATCAATTAGGTGTAGAGGTACCATACGAAATACATAAATAATATATATATATATATATATATATGTATATATATATATAGTGTATATAAACATGAAATGTATAACTATATTTTAAACCGTACTGTATGTATCTATGATGTAATATATATTTATATAATCCCTTCACACACACATACCTACGTATGTATATATATGTATATATATATATGGGCGGTATGTGTATATATGTATATCGAAAATCATGGGACCCTGCAGCCTGAAGTCCTGTCAGCCAGGTGCCCACAATGTTTCAATATTAGCGGCTTTATGTTTGTTCAACATTTGTGACCTAAAATGGGGTTTACTCCTGGTCATTTTATTACGGAACATGATGATAAACGATGGGATTTTGATGGATTTTGGGGGTGCCCTATTTTCAGACACACCCATGTGTGCTTCAGGTTCAAAGTAACAAGTTTGTGATGATCTTCCCTGATATGTTCTAACGAATGCACTTGGATGTGATATGGCTGTTTCACTCTGTGAATTGGCGGATTTCATGACAAACCAACGATTTCATTCTTTTCGATGCTCTTTGTTTCCTCAACAGTTTTGGATATTGGTCCCAATATAGTTTAATGATGTTTAATGGAAGAAGATGGTATAATGATGTGGTAATGATCTGGTTGGGACTTAAGCAAGCTGTTCACCATCTGTACACACATATTTACACACACACACACACGCATATATATATACACGCACATACGCATATATATATATATATACATATTTACGTATGCATATCCGCTTATCCGCTGAATCCAATCCATGGATGCCAGAGGTGAAGAGAAACGTTGTTCTATGAAGGGCTATGGTTTCAGCTTGAGTCGGGGCACCAACGAGAAGAGCTGCACCTGGTTCAAGCAGGAGACGGAGAGAATTGGGTTGACCTTGCCTGGATACCTTTTGGCTATTTAATGATAGGGATTATATAATAGGATTTATGCTCTTTTAATAGTGGGATATACATTAATAATATAATAATGGGATATACATGGGAATAATAGGATCTAGTGGATGATTTCAGGGAAAATTCGGGGATTTAACCATGAATCATGGGGTTTTAGCTATGGAAGATGTCCGGTAAACATAGGTAAATCCTCAGACATTATCTATCAGTGGGCCAGTATCCATGGCTATGCTAAATTACCATAGGCTACCCTTCGGTCATTACAAGGTGGAGCCCCCTAAACAGCCAAGTTTACGTAAACAACTTGGTTAAATGTTGGGTTTATGGGGGATATAACTATAGTTATTTTAGTATATCAACCAACTTATAGGTGGGAGGCCTCACCGTGTACTACAATATGGCTGGGAATTTCCCAGAATACTTGGAGGTTTTTAAGCATAAACTACCATATTTGACTAATGTTGCAGAGGGTAGTTGGGTACTTTACCTCGGCCTCTCTCTTTCGCAATTCCTCTCCTATATTCTGTTTGTGGCACATGATGGTCACGAATCTTTGCAGCACTTGCTGAGGCTCCAATCTTTTGCTTTAGATGGGAAAGGCATAATCATTTGCAGCAGGGTAGTTATCTAAGATGGGCAATGATGACATGTAGATAGATGGGACGTATAGATTTTTGAAATTTGGCGATTCAACCAGCAAAGAAAAGAATCCCAATGGGCATACAGTTATACATGAATATAGCAAATTTAAGACTATACAAACAACAAACAGTTTCAGGTTGTTTGGGGAAAGCCCAAGCATGGAACATGAGTGGCTATGACAAAATTACACATCCTTCGAGTTTGTTTTGATCATGATTGTTTCAGCCTTGTTTCAAAACCTCCATGGTTTTTGAGGCTTTGAAACACATTTTTCACTTCTCATGTGATTTGCCGTTGTCATGCAGCTGACTTTCCCATGGCGCCGACGTGTGCTCCTCGCCTCACTGGCTGCCCTGCTTCTCACGCTGTGGCGCCGGCTGCGAAAGAGACAGAGCCCGGACGTGGCTGGAGGTTCAGAAGTGCAGCAAGTTCCTTGCCAAGTTTGGTGCCAAAAATGGGGATTCATTTGGCCAGAGGTGGCGTGGAGGTATGTAATATATTGTGTGTGTGTGTGCAGATATATGTGTACATATACATGTGTGCAGGAGCGTGTGTGTGTGTGTGTAAGAGTGTGTTTGCACAGACATGCGCATCACATGTATATACATTTACATACATACATAAGTGTAGCTACATACATACGCCTATATATATATGCACATGCATCTACATTCATTTACATACATTTACATCCATTTACATACATTTTACATGTACATGTATATTTTACCTTTACCTTTACATTTACATACATACCTACCTACCTAGCATACATACATGCATGCATACATACATACATACACACACGCACATACATACATACATACATACATGCATGCATGCATGCATGCATGCATCCATACATACATACATCCATGCATGCATACATACATACATACCAGCACCCCCTAATGGCTGTCAATTGGACAGCCGTTTTGTCAGGTCACCAATGGGAAGCCGTTTTTTTTTTGGTTTTACTGATCTAGATTTTGATGGTTCACCTCAATAATCACCCAAATGTCCCAAAGGCCGTGGACAGATGCTGCCCGTGCCACCGCAGCCTGCAGCGGCTGGGTTGGGGTTTTATCCGGCAGCTTAGAGGCATACTACCAAGTCAATAAGTTAAATCATTATCTGATGGAATTTACTGTGGGGATAATGATGTAATAGGTTCTAACTCATCAAAACCAATGATAATACTATATCTCAAGGCCACTGAATGGTCCAAATGTTACCACGGGTACTTCTGCGACCTCGCCCGTTGTTACACACCTTTGGTGCCATGCCGGTCCGGGGCATGCGTCCAGAGACCAAGTTACTTGGATCAATTCTCATCCCAAGTTGTTACAACCAATCATTTTGATGCATACTCTATCCTATTACTTTCCATTAAACCCAATTGGATCCCAGGGTCTTGCTTGGTGAGATGATGAAGAAACTACCGAATGACAAGACCATCAAGGAGGACTTGGTTCCGGGTGGAGATTTGAGGTCCAAAGGGAACGGGTGGCTGCGATCAGCCTTCAAATCTAGTGGTATGAAAAAGGTTCCCCGAGAAGGTCAAATGCGATTAGCTGTCAAGAAGCTGATTGGCAAAAAAAAATGGGGAATCCCGACGAAAACTAGCAATTTGTGTATTTATGCCCCATTAAGATACTGGTTTTATTAATGTTATCATATGTTATACATCCCCAAAAAAATCACTCATCTAAGGAAAGGTGCTCGCCCGTGATGTTCGTGCAGAATGGGTGCAGCAACAGGTACCACGGTTAAATGGGTTGTCGCATTCCAACATATAATTTTTTGTCCATTGTGTGTTGTTTTTGACTCCTCTCTGAATCGTAGCCTGAGGCCTTCAAATGCCATGATATTCTCTTGAAGCACTCCAGGGCTGGACGTAGGGGCTTCCACTACAGGTCACCAACTGGTAGCCAATCGAAAGGGTATCTCGTGCAGATTTAGACCAAGTTTCTGAGAGTCTCCAACCCATTAGAATTGGGTTTAAAAAACAACATGAATAATATTCATTGGAAAGGGTGCCCGGCTAGCTGCTTAGGTCATCTATGGATCAACTGGAGACACAGCCGATAGACCAGGATGAGATTCCAAATCTTGATGAGAATGACATGCCTCCTGGCATAACATGTTGCTTCGTAGTGTTTCGTCCTTTTTTGTAGGTGTCTAATTTGGATTATAGTGTCAGAAAATTTCTGTGAAGATACATGGGTCAACATTGTGGTCTGGAACCTTTGCCAGGAAAAAATGTGGCTCCAATCCGAACCCCTCTGACTCTGCTGTTAGCAACACGGATGTCGATGAAGCTTCTGAGTCAGAATCCGGCACTGATGATGAGGTGCAGTACCAATGTCCATTTTGTTATGAATAATCTATCCAATATGTTTCAAATTTGAAATACAATGTATTCATGGTTCCAGCAGATACAATCTAAGGGTTGCACATTTGTGGGCTCTCTCCAGGAAGCTGAGGAAGAGGCAGAGGAAGCTGGTCCAGAAAGAAAAAAACAAAAGAAGGTTGGGTGGGAATGGGGAGGTTCATGATTCAGGTTATTATCAAGAACTGAAAGGTGGAAATTTCACTTTCTCATCCCTTGGCCCTACTGTTCTATCACCTGGGGCCGATTGTGATGAGGACAGTTCAGAAGATGAGATGAAGATGTGAAAGTCGATGCCCCAAAGGCGAAAGGTGAATGCAACCCATGGACACAAAAGACCCCACCAGTGATGAGTTCTTCAAGTGAGGAAGAGGTTGAACAGCGCACTGACAAGAAACGAGGACTAGAAGACACTGAAGAGCAGGATGGAAGTAGTCAAGATGAGGCTTTCCCCGCTGTCCCCAAGCGTATGAAACAACACCCAATGTACAAGGAAGCAGTCGCAATCTTTAAAGAGGATTCAGATGGAGATGAAGATAGTGATACTTCAAGTGCAGAGAGCGAAGAAGTGAAGAAGACAGGTGCAGTGCAAGACAAAGATGAAGTTCAAGCGACGCAAGATGATCACGAAACAAGTGATGAGGCGGAGGACAGAGATGAAGGCAAAGAAGATCAGTCAGAACATGATGATCAACATGAGGAAAAGGAGCAACCAGAACCAGAGAAGGTACAGACAGAGAAGACACAGGAAAGCGATGATGAAGACAGTGAAGACCAGGAGAGCGATGCATGTGAGGGGACAGAGACAGGCCAGAAGGATGTGGAGGAGATTGGGAAAGACAAGACGAACTCTGACATGAGCGAGGACGAGAGCGAAGACTCAGGACAGCAGGAAGAAGAAGAAGACAATGAAGATGACAAAGGTTGTGAAGGAGAAGTGGCCAAGAATGAAGATGCGCAGAAGGAGATGGATGAAGAGGACAATGGTGAAGAACAGGAATGTGAAGACACTCAGAAAAGCGATGCAGAGGAGAGTGAGGATGTGGAAGGTGAGAAGGGTGCAGAAGATGATAAAGAAAGCGACAGTGAGGATGAGGGATCGCAGGGTGAGGTGGGTGGTGAAGATAGCACCAAAATTGAGGAAGGAGCGACACAGGAGGAGGATGAACCGGCCAAGGTGGAAGAAGAATCTGATGATTCACAGAGCGGAATGGGTGAGGTGAAGGCAGGAGGAGAGAGTGAAGATGAGCAGTCAGATGACAGCGAGACAGCTAAGAGAGAGGATGCAGAGAGTGAGAGATGTCAGGATGATGAGGAGATCAAGGAGGAGAAAGAGCAACAGGATGAAAGTTCAGAAGGTGAGGAGCAGGTCGGTAAAGAAGACAAGGTTGAAGAGGACACGGCAGAAGATAAGAACAAAGGTGGGGATGAGGAAAGGGAATCATCTTCGAGTTCTTCATTGGACAGCTCTGACTCCGATTCAAGTTCCAGTTCGACAAGCTCTCAAGACTGCAAAGAGAAGGAAGAGGTCTTAGAGAAGACAGCTGAGGAAGAAAATAAGCTGGAGATGGATGCTCGCAAGGCAGGTGTGTTAGCTGAGCTGGATGCCTTACACATGATACGTTACTGGGAGTTCTGCCAAGGATGGCATCCAGACTTTACCATTCAAGAAGCTTTATGTGCTGATGTGGCCCCTACACAAAAGGGGGAGGGACCACAAACCCACCCGGAAAAAATGAGGGATTCTATCCTCACCAGCTTCCTGCAGAAGAAGACACAGCCAAACACGAAGAAAGTGGAAAAGACAAAGGGAGTTAAGACTGAGGAGAAGGTGGAGGAGCCCACAAACAGGCATCCCTGTGAGGTTCCCAACAAACGTCTCCGGAAAAAAACTTCCAGTGCCTTATCTATGTTATAAAGCCTTGGTTTCGATGAGTGGCCCCATGCTAACTTTGTGGTAGGTATTGGTAGCTGATCTAGATACTTATCCCCAAAATCAACCCTCCCTGAAAATAGATATAGTAGATATGGGTGTTGAATCTCGCTTGAGCTGGTTGATGTTCTTTTTTTGGGGAGTGTCCCTGTGTAATTCAAGTCCCTGTGCATCTTAGGTGTGGCAATCCTGGATGCTCCACCCGAGCCGTCTGCAGCCTCTGCCAACGATCTTGGGAATGCGGAGGAGGCCTGCACAGAGTTGTGCTCAAAAAAATGGTAGGGGTAGGGGCCGGGTTGCTGGTGCTAATCTTAATGAAAGCACATTACCACAATTTTGTATTATATCATATCAATAAATCACAATACCATTTATTTGACCATCAGTCTCCCCCAACTATCCCTCAACCCCAAATTCTCCAACACAGATGTGCTGCTCAGGATGCCAAAGATAAGAAGGCTACGAAGTCCCTGGTTCATCGTGAGAAGTTCAAGGACTTCAGCCAGAACGCCTACACCCTCGTCATTAGTCGATGTCAGCAATTAGCTTTAAGTAAGGCTGGGAATAAGCTACCAACCCCTGCTGAGCAACTTGAACTTATTAACAAGCGGCGGGAAAAGAAGAAGGCAAGAGTTGCTAGTGCGAACCTTTGATGAGAATCTGGAATGAATGTTGTGGTTATCCCCTCCTTATTTTTAAGTTTGCAACCCAAAGGTAGGAGTAGATATGGTATGTACCTTTCATCATATCTGATCTCATGATTGTCAAAATCTTCATGGGGTAACTAAGGAAGTTCGATCTTCTGTGCCGGGCGGATGATCTGCAGGACGGCTGGGTCTGCGAAATCCGGCGACGTCTTGAAGGAAAAGCCAAAGGCCAACTCTATAAGGTATGGACTACACCAAACGGAGTTCAATGCTGGACAAAGTGCCTTGGCATACTATCATGTCAGTGGGAACTTAAACCAAACAAAATTGCATTATCTCTAACTTTGTTGACTGATGTTAAATATTGATTATGCAGTTATATGAAATATCATATGTTCTTTCACGGACATAAATGTTGCGAATCTAAGGGGTGCTGCTTCGTCATATGGGTTCAAAGAAGAATCCTTCGCCAAGCTGGCTGAGTTGCAAAAGAAACTGCCTAAGACTAAGGGGCCTGGAACAGGGGAGGTGTCCAAAAACAAGACACCCAAGAAGACGAAGAAGAATGTGCCAAAGGCATCAAAAACAAAACAAAAGAAGTAGAAGTGATTTTTCAGGGGCAATGATCACATTGATTGTCCCCACATGGACTTACGGTGAATGTGTCTATCTATGACTGGCCATGTGAAATGAAACCAATCTCAATCATTTGCGTCCATGTCTGGGGGGACAGTTCGATGCTTGAGATTCACCTCCAACAGTGGGGCTTCAGTGATCCAGGCCTTTCACAGAAATGGCATATGGGTTTATCTTTTAAAAAACTATTTTTTTCAAACTAGTGTTCACAGTTCTCCCAACATTTTCACTATTGTTCAGTGGTGAAGTTATGGTTTGGATCATTCACAACACCGTTTCTTATGCGAACGGATTCGAGCTGCGCCTGGTCACGCTGAAACTGCACTCAGGCTGAATGTAGGGACCTGCATGAGCAACTGGTAGGGATGGGTTGCGTCACAGGGTTTACATTGCAGTGGACCCAGGTGCTTGTTGTGCTATGGATGTAATTTTCTCAGCCATTTCAACCCAAAAAAATCTGTGTAGTGAACTATGGATGAATATTGTCCCATCATCAACATCATCAACATCATCATCATCATATTCATTATCAGAAAAGAATGCATGCTAGATAATGATAATGATTATGCTAAATTTTGTTCTCTAGAAGGGTGACCCGTAGACTCGTTGCTGCAAAACACCTTTAAAGGAGGTGTGATGAATTCCAAGCTGTTCATCACCATTCTTGCCCTACTTGTTCAAGTACCGCTGCCGTCACAACAAGAGGCGAATGACTTTGTCCCTTGGTATTGAATCAAACATTGGGTTGCCAAAATGCCATGTGGAACTCCTATCCCATATAAATCCATAGTTTGATAATTGTGATGAACACATGAAATACCAGGTAATACCAAACACATGATGTGTGGTGTTGGATTTTATATTCAGTTTTTGCCCCATGTTTCTGGCTGCAATGCCCTAGGTCGAAGTCTGCAGTGGAGAAGGACAACTCAGCCGTGCATTGTGGTCGTGTAAATTCCAGGGGAAAGCTTTTGATGCTACTTGGATTCAACGTATGATTGATCAAGGTACTTCAAAGATGAACACATTTTACCTGCACCTACTTTGGTAATATGTTCCCCAAAATCTCCATCTCAGGTGTTGTACTCCAAGAACCACAACTTCTTGAGGACGGTGGGATTCATGGCAGTGCTGTCAGCTGCACCTTGGAATTACTGGGTATTGTGTGCTTTGGGTTGGGTAACATGCGTGTTTGAGTTTGTGGGGTTCACACACTCCACAAGGTACGCAACACGCGGAGAGGTGGTTTGCTGTTCTTTGCGCCACCATGCAGTACTTGGGTGTTTTTGACCCTTTGATGCAAAAAAAATGGGTGGAAGAATTGATGTCTGCATTGGCACTATATATCAGCATAGATGTCCCCAATTTGCTTTTAAGATCTCAGGTCGTCCCCATCGACAGGGCGCAGCTGGCTAACACCGGAAGGTTTCGGTACCAGGTGTGTGGTATTGGCCAACATCTTTGTAATGAGAATGTTGTATATGTTTCTTGGCTTTGCAAGTGTGTGTGTGTATGCGTGCATGCTTAAGATGTTTCCAAACCCGACAGTGTTCCCAGTGATCTGTGTTTGGATGATGTTTCAACCAATTCCAACCTGGACAATGTTCCTCCAAGTGTACGGGTTTGGATGGTGTTCCTCATCTTGAAGTCTCCATGAACTAAGTTTGTTCTATGCCTGGCGACGGGGCGTCTATGTAGCTATTGAGCAGCCCATCAGTTCAGTATCTTGGTCATTGAAAGAAGATGGTGTAGCGTAATTAATGGCATTGACCTGAAATGCTTAGAAGCCCCGATCAGTGGTGTCCAAGGTACTCTTCGATTGGCCACCTGTGAAAAGACTGTTGTCGTTTATTGGTGCGAGGACTCTTCTGGTGTTTGTGGATTTGTTGGCATCGGTTTGTGACTTTATCAGTGCTGGTGATCTTGCAGGAAAATAACATTTCCCATGGGGAGTTATGGAAGTCCAACATTGAAATATACAACGATTCTTCGAAGCATTTGAGGTGTCTCAAACTGATATGTGTATGTTCCTTTCTGGGACATGTTGAACATTTACATTTGAAATAACTGGTCGATACCCAACAATTCTGGAAAGTGGTTTTGCAATATCATTCTTGGTTGGTATATGTTGGTCTCCTTTCCTTCCGGCTGGGACGCTCAGGATTTGGTCCACTTTACCTGGGATTTCGAGCCTTCGTCGCCCTCTGGATGTGAAACAGTTGCGTCTGAGCCTAGCGAGGACAGTGGTGGGCACACTTGGTTGGCCAAAAAAGGAAAGGGATGAAAATGGTTGAGGCTAATGGGGAAACATACCCAAGTTTAAATGAAATCTAATTGTAGCTGAACACATTGTTTGATTTAAGGCTTTGAAGAGATAAAAACTCATTAAGTATGGTTTCTCCACTCAGTGAAATGGTGTTTATTTCCACTTTCGCACGAAATGGTTCACCTCATAGTCGATCCACGCTCAAGCTTGAGCTTCGAACATGTGTTCTTCACCTTGTCTTCCCTGGTGTCTGTGTCACTCATAGCAATGTGCCACTTCTTTCAGTTTTGCTTTGCAGCACACTGCATCCAGTAAGATCTGGAAGAAAGTGCTGCAACTGAACCAGCAGCCTAATGTCTACGAAAGCCTTGTGCATCTCCAATCAAGTCTAAACTTCTGTAGTTGTTTGGCCTTTTCCACCCTGAACTTTAGCATCCCCTAGCCTTGAAGGAACTCTGTGAATCTTGTGAAGAAGACGGTGGACAAGAAGGGTCGCCGCAGAGTGGCAACTTGTATAATCAGTGCTTACGTGGGTGATTTTTAGACATGCACTAGTGGTGTATGAAATGCCTAGTTGAATGTGTCTACTGAACTTGAACTCTTACTCAATGAAATTGAATCTCACTGAATATTATATATAACTTTATATTGTTGCATCTGAGGCGGGTATCAAGCGTGAGCTGGCTCTATCGGCCAACTACCCCAGGGAGTTCGGGCTGGCATTGGCGGCCCTTTTGCCTCGTCCCGGGGTTCGGCCAACTGATGATGCTGTTGATTTGACATATCCCAATGGGTCAGACCACCTTGGGTCCTTGGATGATCTTACAAAGGGGCCAACAAAAGCTTGGTGGCGAAAGCATACTCGGGGCTGATGGGTGGTAAGCTGATGAAATCTTAAAAACCCAAATATTAAACAAAAACAAAACCCCAAGTAACATATGGTGTTGGGTAACACTGATGTATTAAACTGCCCATAGCCCTCGCTTATTCTTTAGAAGTGATGGCCTATGCCTCGGGGTGTCGTACGGAAAAAAAAACAGTCTTGCTGAGTAACCACCGAGTGGCCTGCAGTGTTACTTCATGTGAAACATCTGGTATGGTCATATATAAGTTTTGCTAGCATTGGAACTGTCCCAAGCTAATTCCCTATCTATGATTCATAGTTGTGGCCCTCAGTTCCGATTTCGGTATTAGACCAAAAATGCCTGGTATCGCTGACCATCCTGCTATCCTTGAACTCTATGCTCTACGCCATGAGCGTTTATGCTTGAGCTGCTGGCTCACCCAAATTGAAGACTGGTTAGATGAGAATCTTGGTGCTGTTAAATTGGGTTTGGGGTGAGGTTAGGCTAGGGCTTGCCACCACATGCTGGAAATATTCCACAAATAGAAAAACAAGAGTCATCATAATTAATTACGTTCATTACCTCCCAAATCCTCCTCAACTCCCCACGTAACATTGGCCATACATTATTATATACGGGGGACCAACCAGGTTGGATTCTTGAAACCAATGTCGTTGAATGTCATTGATATGTGATGATAACCGTATTTCCTATTTGGGGCTAACCTTATCGGCTCCTCAGGATGGATGTGAGGAACCTACGTTGCATTAGCAACGATTGCAACTGTGAGTGGGAAGCTCTAGCCGCAGAAAAACGGGAACGTAAACGGTTGTCCAGAAAGGCCAAGGAATCTGAGGGCCAGTAATTTAGTTATATTGGGGGCTGGGTAATATGGATCCTGGGATTTTGGATGACTAAATTGACGTATGTGGCTATCATTGGCTTTCAATTCTAAAAGAATACCCCCAAAAATCCAATTGCCATTTCCAAACCATGAGTCTCTGAAAATTTCCAGGAATCTCCACCCAGCACAGATCCCAAGCCTGGGATTGCACACGCCAGCCACAGAGCTGCGACAGGAACCTCCGGGGTAATGTGAAAAAAAAAGTGAAATTTGGGATTTAGATGCGTGTCATTGCGTGTCATTTGCGTGTCATTTGTATCAACTATGGCTGTCTAATGGACGGCCGTTTTCAAAATGGCTTTCCAATGGACGGCCGTTGTGTGCGTGCCACGGGAAATCATGTAGGAAACTGCGTGTCATTTGCGTGTCGTTTTTTACCTCATTGGGCAGGAAATTCCAAAATACAGTCTTCCCATGTTCTTCCCATCCTGATAAATATTTTGGCTCCAAGGTATCTTTTTGGGAAACTTTTTGGGGTTCCAGGGGCCAGGCTCCATGACCCCAGAACAAGCTGCCCGAATAAGGGCAAAAAAGGCAGCTACGCTTCCAGACCCAAACCTGGAGGCCTTTGAGAAGAAGAGGCTTGCCCTGCAAAAGGTTGTGGAGGAGGATCAGAAACGAGCTGAGAAACGAACCAAGGAGGCAGAAGAAAAAAAGCGTCTTGAAGAGAGGAAAACAAAAGGTAAACATAGTAGTCAGGCAAAGGGTGTGCCAGCCAAAGAAAAGGTTGAAAAGCAGGCAGAGAGCTGTGAGCCAAGAAGTGGTGAACTTGACAAGGTAAAGACAAAGAAGGGCAAGAAAGAGGTTGAAACGGAGAAGGTTGAAGCAAGCAAGGCATCACAGGCAAGCACAGCACCAGCCACTGCAGCACCAGCACCCACAGCCAAAGAGAAGAAGGAAGTGAATGAGAAGAAACGGGATTCAGCAAAATCTGGCGATGCAGATGGAACTAGAAAGGATGCAAAACCTGTTGATGTGAAGACGAAGAAGGAAAAGAAGGAGAAGAAAGAGGTTGAAACGGAGAAGGTTGAAGCAAGCAAGGCATCACAGGCAAGCACAGCAATGGCCACTGCAGCACCAGCACCCACAACCAAGGAGAAAAAAGGAGAGAAGAAGGTTTCGAATGATGCTAAGACGAAGGTC
>Ga0126342_10002842_pt1 | contig 27753 bp, 28 predicted proteins | sample Cyp1metagenome_FD_92528 | JGI IMG/M metagenome (GOLD analysis project Ga0126342, IMG submission 92528) | Coral microbial communities from Lord Howe Island, Old Settlement Bay, Australia - Cyphastrea 1 metagenome | ecosystem: Host-associated > Invertebrates > Cnidaria > Coral ... | reverse complement strand
GTGTCGCAGATGAGGGAAAATCAGGGGGGTTTTGGTGTCGCAGATGAGGGGAAAATGGTGTCGCAGATGAGGGAAAATCAGGGGGGTTTTGGTGTCACAGATGAGGGGGATTTGGTGTCACAGATGAGGGGCTTACCGGTCTGGGTCATTGCCATTAGGGGATAGGCTGGCGGTAAAAGTTGCAACTCAGGAATTGCCCTGCGTTTGGAGAACCCAAGGCGCTTGAGGCCAAAGAAATCGGGGAGTTTCTTGGAAGGAACCACCAAGAATAGCTGAATGGCCCTTTTGAAATGGCGGTGAAGTAAGTTTGAAACCGCCAAGCACACCCCCTATTCATGTTCACGAAATCTCAAAAACGAATCGTTGGTCATGCCATTTGTTGTTAGGTGTGTTGATACTGGACCACCATTTATTTTTAAACATGTGGATGGCATTTCAAGGATCTGTGCGCAGGACGCAGATTTTCAACATGTGCTCGCTTAGAGCCGCCCCAAGCCCAGTCGAGGGGCTGGATCAGTCGATGGCTGGGAGCCATTTCCTAAGTCATGGGATACCTCCAAACCATCCATTTTTTTGTGGATTTCCATGACATGAACCATCCAGCTATTGGGGATCCCCATGACTATGGAAACCCCCATTGGATGTGACTCTGAGGTTATGTCGTTATTGCCGTTATGCCAATGAGCTGCTGAGCTAGTGGTAGGGTGCTTGAATGAAAAGTATTTAATCTGTCTTTCGCAGATTACCCCGCGTCTCCGCCGGGATGAAAACCTCTGTTGATTCTGTTGTTCTTTTTTTTTAAATGCCATTGGTGTCTTCAGAAAAAACTGATTTCATTTTCTTTCTGGTTGCTTTACCATTTTTGTATCCAAAAACCGGGCATCTGAGAGTTGGGGAGCTGTCTTGACCCATCTTGACCCCTTCGGCGATGGGCCGTGGGGTGTTCACGTTGGACGTTGGTGGTCCTTTGTCTGCCAGCTTCAGTTGCCAAGCACCAGTTGCACCAGGCGCCTGAGCAGCTCCAAAGCCTGGAAAATAGGCCCCAGAACGATTTTTTTGGGTTTCAGATGTAGGAGTTGAGGGGATTTCAGTATCAGGGGATTGCAGTATCAAGACATTTGGGGAATAGGGACTGAAGACTGACCGATCTTGGCTGTTTCTGCACCCAAGCAGGATCGATGCAAGGCACAGCAAGCTCAGAAGGGTTTGAAGTCTGGCCGAATGATAGTTACATTTGATCTCATTTGACATGCATAGAATGCTGCGTATCTCGTGTACAGGATCACGGCCAGTTTCTCATGCCACATCCACCAGCCGTGTTTCTCTTGTGCCTCACTTTGTTTTCCGATCCTCACCTGACGCCTGTGCACCATGGTCTCAATGCCACCAGAACTGGGCGAAACGTCACATGAGCTCAGTGAGCTCAGTTCGCTGGTGAAGAAGATTGAGACGGCGCAGTTGGAGTCGCGTCCACTGAGCAGCGATGAAGCAACTGCTCTGGATGTGGCATTTTCCAAGACTAATCTGAGGGAACTTTGCCAAGCAAAGCTCGCAGACTCTGCCAAGAGTGAACTTTGCAGTTTGGCGCACCGCATCTGGGCAGCTGTGGGACAGGGGCCGCCCTATGATCCACTGCAGGATGCCAAGTGTAGGAACCTGGCATGCAACATCTTTTCTGCCAGCTTTAGGGGCTGCATTCCTCCCAGCGATGCGCTGTTGCTGTCTGCCCACTGGGCCTTCTCGGGCCAAGCTTGGATGCGAGCCGATGCCTCCTCGCCCTTGGCGCTGCCCTGCTTTGCTGAAGCTGCAAAGGCATGGAGGAGCCAACCCTCGGTGAAGCTGGCGCAAGTGGCGGCTCAAGCTTTGCTATGGGCTGGGGAAGCTCACTTTCGGCAGGTCAGCTACATTGAGGCCTTTTCTCAGCTTTCTCAGGCTCGCGATATCATCTGCAGCTACCAGGACTGGGATGGGATGCCTGGGGCTCAGAACAATTGAGATTGGAATGCCTGAGGATGGTTTTTTCTCCCGTGGAACAAAGAGAAATAGCATCTATTTTTTGAGTCGTGAGTTTTGATGCATACCCTCCAGATTCCTGCAATCCTGCAGCGTGCTGAGAACTCAGGTTAGACAACTTCCTGCGTGTTTGCTTCGAACAGGTCGCAGAGTCGTGCCAGGGTCGCGTAGTGGTGATTTGAAGCCTCCAAAGAACTCGTTTCGGATACTCAAAACATATCATCCGGGGGTACATCAAACAGAACCGATTTTATCAGGTGACGATATCAACTTTTAAAATCTTTTAAAATCTTCTCATTACCAGCTGGTTCCAAGTGGGTTGTGGCCACAACGGCCCACCAGGCCAATGCGCACCGCGCGGCTGGCAACCTGAGTGAGGCCATTGAGCTTCTGAACTTGGCGATTGCAGCATGTGGGGATGGGGGCAGGGGATGAGGTGGACCAGAGACGTCTCATATTTTGGGGAAAGCAAACCACGTTACAGATAACCAGTGTAGTACTTGTTTGTTTATATTATCCATACTTGTATATATATATTATATTATATATATATATTATATATATTATATATTATATATTATATATCTATTATATATATTATATATATTATATATATATATATATTATATTATATATTATATATTATATATTATATATTACATATTATATATTATATATTATATATTATATATTATATATTATATATATAATATGTATATGTGTATAATGTGTAAATATTGAGAGGGACGATCATGATAAACCATGGGATACTGTATGCAATTTTGAGACCTACCCATGAGTCATGAAAGTTGATGGGAAGCAGCAAGTTGGGCACGGAAACGAAGGGTACCAGAGTGAATTTGGAGGCCCCAATGCTGCGCCTGCTGCAAAGTGTAGGCTGGGTCGGTCAGCACGACAGTCGATGGATGCATGGATGCATGAATGCATGGATGCATGGATGGACGGATGGACGGATGATACATGCATACCCTCTGGTAATCAAACGCCCAATTTATGGGGATTTTAATGGGAACATCATCTAAAAATGTGGGATTTTCCAGCTAGCCATATTTGATTACATGGAGGGTATTCCATGTGAACCATCTCCGTTTTGGTGGATTCTCAAACCATAGCTGAGCACCGCTGGACAATACCCGCTCTGTTGCATTTGATGGCCATAGAAGAGACTACTTGTCCAAATTTGGGTCGCTCCTTTTGCCATCCACATATTTATTCACCAATTTCGGCTCATTCCCATGCTATCATTTTTTGAGGGATAGAAGTCAACATTCGAGAACAGTGGCGGCGAAAATACGCGCAATCTTCTCCTTGCTTTGAGGTTGCTGCGGGCCTTGGCTTTATGCCATGTTTCCGGTGTGGAAGGGATGGTACAATGCTCAACTGTGACCAGACTTTGAGCACGAAACGCTGATAGCAAACCTATCTATCTGATAGATATGATAGATAGAGCAGTTGGAATCCCGGGAAACATGTAAAAGGGGGATTCTTGGGCATGTACGTTTGTATGCTGGTTCTTATGTTTTTTTGTTGTTGGTCAATGTCTGTTCTTATCATCGATGTGTTTTTCTTTTTTCCTTAACTTTCACTTTTGATTTGTCCGACACGTACAAATGTTAGAGTAATGAGAAGAGAAATAGATGTCTTGATTGACACCTTTACATGAACTCAAGCAAAAACAATCAAAAGACAAAACAGAATCAAGTCTTATGTTAAGAACAATTGGACATTTACCTATAATATTTTAGAGAACCTTTACGACCTTGACTATGTCAATTGCTGTAAGCAACACGGGTGTTGGTGGTTTCCTAATCTTGAACGAACTTACATGTTTAGAAACAGGGAATTCAATATAAAACAGGTTTTGGACATCATCTTGCTCGAATACACTGAACAACTTATATATAAAAGGTTACGAGAACTATTGTAATCAAACTCAAATACTCATAACAGATACATACATACATACAGATAAATAACAGAGCACCTACAAAAACTGATAAATACTTGCTTACAGAAAAAACATATAGAGGAAAAGAAAAATGCCTATGATTAGAGCAAGCAAGGAAGAATGACAAAGAGAGAGAGAGATAATCTAGTGAACTTCATAAAAGAACACCCTTATCTCGACTATAACTTTGGATCTAATGACCTAACCCTTAAGCGACATCAATCTTTAGAGCAATACGCAGAGTATGGAGACATAAACCACTTTATGAACACATCTCCGATCAAGATCTACAGTAATAGGGAGACACGGTGAAAGGATACACGGCAGAGGAGGAAAGCCCGCATCACAACAAAACTATTATACACTGTTGACAGTGTCAAGTTTTATGATTGAGCAACGGGGTCTTGATAGAGACACAATTTTTGTAGTATTCTACCACATCAATCAAAGTGATTGTTTCTGAACATTGGGATGGAATAGGCGAAAGTGATGAACAGCGGAGAGACTGAGCCTTATGATAAATCCATAGTATCTTAACATGATTTATGAAGTATCTTTTCTAAAACAAACATCCCTGAAAATCCTATCAACCTCAACAATGTTCCCCCTCATTCAAACCAAACAACAACAGTAACAGTTAGGGGCTGTCCCAATGTCCCACAAACCCCATCCAAACCTACATGCCCCAGAATCCCCCTCTTACCATTTTTTCTGGGAATTATGAGGTGAACGTCATCTTTCTACCATCCTGCAAAAATTCAGGTTGAAAAAAGGGGACGGTATCAATTTTTCAGCACCTCACCGAGGCTCATGCGAAGCAAGCATTTGCCTTGTCTCCGACCTCCAAAGACCGGGTTCTTTCCCTTCAGGCCACAGAGTTTTCTTCCCTGATTCAAGCTGTTCGACCGCACCGGCGGCGCCTCACCAGGTCTTGCTGGAGCTTCTTCTTGGCAAAGAGAGTGCATCACTTGGATGCATTTTGTGGCACATATTGCCATATTTGGTTTGGTAATTTTTCAAGCAAGCCATGGCTCTTGTTAATGTTTCTAACAACACCTGGGGAAACATGGGAAACGTTCCTCAGCACAGTGCTGCTAGTCCTTGTTTTCAGGATTGTGCACGACTGCTGTGAGACATTCAGACTGCCTTTTTTGGCTCAAGCAACATGTTCGAGAACGGACTAGACTTCAGGCTAGAGCGGGTTGCAGTGCATTCATTTTTTTTAATCATTCCAGCGCTCCAAAACTGTGCTTTAGAACATCTTAGAACCGAGAATTGGGTTGGCCCTTTTTTACTTCTTGTGCCTCTTAGACTCTTCATCGACACTCAAGCTGTTCAAGCTAGAAGGATCAGATTCCTAGCAGAAAAAAATCACCAAACACTGCCATCGCATTTGGCCGCATGACTACAGAAAGAATCGCAGTTTGTCTGAAGTCATTCGATGGTTCTATTTGTAGTTGTTTGCGCAGTGGTGTTGTTCATTCGGTGTGTGCCAAACCTGACCTTCCAAGGTTCCGAGCGGGATACACCAAGGGTCGCACATCCAATTCGCGGCAGCAGCAGACCATATTTTTGCAACAAATCCACGAGTTGTGCAGCAAGAGAAGCTTGGAAAGCAGGGAAAGCAGGGATGATGTTTACGGATTCCCCACAGGCTGCTGAACTTTTTCTAGCCTGGCAACTCCCAACGGTTTAATTTTTATTTTCCCTAAATCTACAGTAGTCCCATCCAGCTACACGAGGAAGTGTCACTGTCAAGAGTTTCCACCCACTGTAAGGAACTGCTACTTGCCCAACGTGGGATGTGGGAACCATGTGGACCATGTGGGAACCGTGTGGGAACCACGTCGGAACCATGTCTGTTGGCCAACGATACTTATCGATACTTGTAACGTCCGAGGCGGCAACAATGGCAGGAGGAAAAGGGTCTGGCGATGGTTTTTGACCCGGCCAAAGATCTACCAATCCACAGACCCCAGGCCGGGAGTGTCTCCTGAAAGTTTGGTGGCAAAGGGACCAGATGAGTCAAAAGTGGAACAATGAGCAAAATCCCATGACATGAGCATTTAAACATATTTATGTATAAACATATTTATGTAAACATATTTATGTAAACATGCATAAACAGTTTATAGTTTATAAATATATAATAAACATTCTGACCCCCCTTAGGGGGTCGATATCACCCCGAGGTGGCCGGGCCTCCGGGCTGGGATGAAGAACTTGGAGCCAGCGAACAGCAAGCGCTGCTTCGGCAAGTGCCTGGTCCAGGTGATGGCGAAACTCACAACACAAAACCCCGCGTAAAAAATAGTTAGCGCATATTAAATGGATAGATATGTGATATATATATATATATGATATATATGATATATGATATATGATATATGATATATGATATATGATATATGATATACCCTCTGGTTGTTTAACATAGACATGGAAGCCATGGCCCATAGAAATAGATGGTTTACCTATTAATAGCATGGCGGATCTTTCCATGGCTGGAGCTTGTTTGTTCTCGGAAGGTCATGCTGCAGGGGATGTGTCAGTTTAGTTTGGGCATGTTTCGACGCGAAATGAAATCTGGCACATGAAGATTCGGACGGTAGTTGTTTCAGTATATCAATGTATACCATAGTATATATATATTGTTTATATATATATATTTGTTTATATATATATATTGTTATTATTATTATTGTTATTATTATTATTATATCATTCCACTTTCGGGGGTTGGGTCCAGTTTGAACGTTTGGCCCGGGTTTTGTCTCAGGTGCCATCCAACGAGGTGGTGAAAGATGACTTTCACAGATATCGATGGCGATGCATCTTTCAACCGGAGAGGGCTGTTGCTTGGCGCCTGGTTTTAGGAGGCCACCGTTGGTTGTCCCCAGAGTTTCCCTCTAATGGACCAGCTGCCCAGCTTTAAGTAGATATGTTTTTGTTGTTTCTTCTTGGTTCCCTCATTTTAATAAAGTCATGCCGCCCCTAGATTAGTAAAAAGCTGCCCGGTTGATGAATTAGGGTGGTGACCTCCAAATAGTGACAGTCTGCTACTGGAATGGCACTTTTACCAATATTCACAGCCCAGTTGGAGGATCATCCCCTGGATCGTAGGTGGTTAATAACCCTTGGTTACTAGGTCTCCATTTATAAGTGGCTAAACTGACCTCGCGTTTAAACTCACCCCTGGTTGGATGATCTTCCAAGTACTTGGCTGGCGGGTGGGGTGGGGTAAGAATGTCATGTGCACTGCGTCCAAGTAACTTCTAACACGCTCTTGATGTTTACGCTCTGCGCTTCTTCAAGTCACCTCTATCACGTTCTTGATGTTACGCTCTGTACTTCTTCAAGTAACTTCTAACACGCTCTTGATATTACGAAGTCTATAAAAAAATGGCTCACTTCCTGCAACGCTTGTGAAGCGAAAGAGATACACACTTACAGGTACAACATTGAAAAAACAAAATAGTTTGTCGCAGGATTTGAGAGGCTCCAAAAAAATGGACAAACGCAGAAATCCCTGAGAAAACACAGGCAAAGTGAACTTGCAACTGTTGGAAAAACAGGCGGCGTTCTGTCAGCCGCTTACCAAGTAGTTGGCACCCAGTTATAGACATTAAGCATTATTAAAGGCAGTTAACTATAGTAACTATAGTCATTATATGTCATTATTTTCTTGGTGTCTTCAGCCATCTTGGCCAAAGTTAGGTGGAGACTCTAGGGCCCGTGGCAGAACTTCAGCTGGTGATTGTGAAAGCCAGAGACCTGCATTCGCACGAGCTCTCCAAGATGCTCCAACCTACCTGCAATCCTGCATGCAAGGCAACTTCAATCTTCAAAATTTGTGGGGTGGTCTGAAAATGGGATATACTGTGATATACTCTTCAAATGGCCATTTGAAATGGGATCATGAGAATAGTAAATGGGATATCGGATATCAAATGGCGATTTTATATCATTTTATGGGATATACTGAGAATCATCAATTGGAATTTTTCGGCAACTTGGACTTGTCTGAAAATAGGATACCCCAAGTTATAGCCATTTTCATGGGGAAAATGATCACCAACCGGTGGATTGGGGAAAAAACGTGATTTTTGGGGAACATGTCCCGCTTCAATCTTCGAATTTTATGGCATGGTATGAGACAAAAGGTTAAACTTCCAGGGAAACAAATGAATCATGAGACTTTTGGTACCTTTTACGCTTAATTTTTGGGTCAAGTCTGACTAATACCCGCTGATGGAGTTGTTCGAATCCAGAGATTAAATCAGGAGCGACTGTTAGACAATTATATGATATATGATTATAAACTTATATAAAATTATATATATATATACACATGATTGTATATGATTAGGGATATTATATAGTTATAAATAGTTGTATGTATACACATCGATATCATAGATGATAGATAGATAGCATTTCCTTGTTGTTCAACGAGTGTTTTGTGGTACCTGGTGTAGACCTGAGGTATACCTCGATGACAACCTGGTTTGTCAAAGCAAGTGCCAGCAGCAAACCGTGGAGCCAGAATGGTGACTGGTCTGTGAAGATTTGAGCTCTAATTCCACCCCTCGCTGTGCCTATAGAGAATGCTGCAAAACAAGGCAACACAGTTGGAGGTGTGACATGTCATTTTCGGTGGCGTGGCACTGGTGAGAATAAGGCGTGAAGTTGTCGTGACTCTCTAATTCGACCCCTCACTGTACCGCTGTGACTATAGCGTATGCTGCAAAGCGTGTCGGGTTGGAGGTGTGCAATGTCACCTTGTGTGGTATTTGGCGAGAATCAGGCTCTAACTCGCGTCTCGCCGTGCCTGCAGCGAACGCTGCAAAACGAGTGTGGACTGTAGAGTGGAGGGTGTGGAGGGTTAAGTGTGGAGCGTGGAGTGTGGAGAGAGTGGAGTGTAAAGCGTCGAGTTTGTGGGGTACAGAGTGTGGAGTATAATGTGTCATATAGAGTATGGAGTACTGTATCAAATGTACGTAGTGTAGCATGTCGAGTGTGCAGAGTAGAGCGTGCTGTAAAGTGTTGAGCGTACAGTGTAGAGTGTGGAGAATGGATTCTAGAGCGGAAAGGGTGGAGTGTGTAGAGTGTTAAGTGTGGAGTGCGCTGTGGAGAGAGTGTGAAGTGTAGAGCTGGATGTGTAGAACCTGAAGTTTGGAGTGTAAAGTGTGCAGTATAGACTCTGGAGTGCGGAGTGTGTAGTGCAGAGTGTGGGTCGTGAAGTGTGGAGTGTAGAGTATGAGGTATAGAGTGTGGAGTATATATGGAGTGTAAAGTATACAGTGTACACTGTGGGTTGTAGAAGCATAAAGTCTGGTGTGCAGATTGGAGTGTAGAGTGTGGGGGGGGGTGGAGTGTGTAGTGCAGATTGTGGAGTGTGAAGTGTGGATTTTGATTTGTTGAGGGCTCAGTCTCCTACTAATGGATGGGCCCTGAAATAAATACCTTCGGGTTCGTGGATTTTGTCGTCTTTGATCATCCCGCTTGATACGTGGAATCACCTGTTTTCTATTTCTATCCAATTATAAACGATCCAATTATTGAGGTACGCAATTTTGCCCCATCTGTGGAATCAGCTGTTTTCGATCGTCTCTGATGACGTTTCCCAACTTGTGGAAGTTCCCGTTGCGCACGGCACCTGAGGCAATTTCCGAGAGCTGTGGGAGTCACCTGTCCGTTCTCAATGCTGCGAGTCCAAGTGGTGGATCAAGGCAAGTCCAACGCAGTGACTCGAGTCTGGGCTCACGGTCTTGTAACAAAGTGGATTGCAACTAATGTCCAAGGGAAATTTGTTGGTTTATTTATGGTTTATTCTTAATCTATTGGGGTTTTGATAATTCGATTATATCATTTAGTTTAAATTACCTGAACGGTTATGAATTGACGGGGCTATTGTTAATATTGTTAATAGCCCCCTTGTAATCCAAATAAAGTTGACGCTAAACAAAGTTCTGGGGATGCTGGACAATTTTTGGCATCTATGTATTGCCGAACAAGTTGCCTAATTGAACACCAACAGACAATTGTCATATTGGGCCCCTTTTAGTATTGCTAAACTGCTAAACAAATCGGCAAATTGAAAACGAATACATAAGCTTCATGGAAAACTTTATGAATAGGGTTGAGATAGCAAAGTGTAATTTACTTTAAAGTTGACTTTGAAAGCTGAGTATATTCACCCCGAATTCCCACAGAAAAAGATCGGTGACATTATTAGGGAGTAAAACAGGGTTCTTTATTCTGCTTCCGAGGTGGTTTAAGGCTAGCGCCCTTTGCGCTGTTTTGCATCTTTTAGATAAGGGATTAATACAGAAATCGATGCATTCAGATCGGGATTTTGAGATTAAGATGAAGAATTTGGGGAGGGTTTAGCCGAAGAAAACTTTTCAATACAAGTAAGTGACTAAGATATCAACAAAACACAAAAACAGTATCTAAAACAATGCCCCCCAAAACCGGTCGGGGTGCTGTATTGTGAATAGGGTCACCGTGCAGGTTTAGGTTTCCCAGGAATTGCACTTATTTTGTCAAATTTTATTATGAACATTACTATATATTATGATTGTTGTCAGTCTTTTTGTTCATATTTTGTATTATCTTCTTTTGTTTTTTGGCATTTATAAAACTCTAGATAAGAGCTCATGCAATATTTGTTCAGGGTCTGCTGGGTTCTTATTCACTGTTGCGGATACTTAGCACTAATTCAGAGGGTCCAGCCCTCAAGTTGTCATTGCAGTAGGTTCTTAGCACAGATAAGTGGTCATTACTTGAGGTCCATAAATTTGGCCCAGAGCCTTTGTTGCTGATCTGGTCCACGTTGCCATGTTTCTTTTGAAAAAACTGTTCTCATCAGCTGAGGAAACATCGGATTTGTCGAAATCTGCATTGGCGATTTGCCTCTCAACAAAGACATTGAAGGATGGTTTGAGTTGCGCCACCAGGAGAACTTGTGTGGATTTAGTCAAAACAATATATATACATATTTGGCTGGTCACCCTTACATAGTCACCCATCACAGCTTTTCGTTCTCTCCATCACTTTCTGCAGTTTCAACATGTCCTGCTTGGTGCTGGAATAATGGTGAATTCGTTGTTCAAAAGATTTGGAGGAGAGTTGTTGCCGGTACTGTACAGGTCGAAATTTCACAAGGGAAGCGCAGGTGAGTCCATTCTTAGTATTCACCACCCAACTAGTTGATTGTACCCAATTTTGTCCCAGAGAAGCTAGCCCCTAGATAGGTAAGTCGGTTTAAACGCTTGTAATCAGTAGATTTAATGGTGGATATATCCATGGTTGGGTTTTGAAACCAGCTTATAATCTAGGCGACCCTTGCTGTGTGAATATTAGGCTATGGGTCAAAAACCTGTTACCCTGTTGAAGACTAAAATAGCTGTTAAATCATGTTTGTCCCCCTATTGACATGCATGATAGGTATTGTCTCATCCCTATGTTCGGCCCCACTGGATCCCTCCCATCCCATGCATCTCTTTCGGAGCTTGTCATGTCCATTTTGTGCAAGACTCAAGTGTCACTTTCCTTTGTGAACCAATAGGGTGCAGAATGACATATGATATTTTGACTTCGAGATGCTTGCCGGGCTACCAAACAACCACCAGCAACAAGTCACAGACCAGTTTCGTCACCACCAGCTTTGGTTCGATCAGGAGTCTTTGCAGCGAAGCAGCTGGGACCGCTATCAGAAGCACTGCCAGAAACGGGACGATGAAATGCCAAACGTCAGGCACAACGCTTTGGTTTCCAGGAATAAAAAGAATGATATCCATGATATCCTCCTGGTGCTGAAATGCCAAATGTCTGATGGTGAAATCCAACATTTTGATGGTGAAATCGGGATTCTTGATGCTGAACAGCAAAAAAACATGATCGTTAATTCCCAGTTTTTGATGGTTTCATTTTTGAATTTTAATTTGGTGGTGTTGAATTTCTGTTCTTCATGCTTAAATCCCCACAATTGGGCAAGTTTCCAGCATGCCATCTTTGTTTGCAGATGACACAAGTTCTTGATGTGGGTCAGTATGTGGTATATGTGATGATGTTTGAGGGAAGTAGCAAATATTTGCACTGCCGTGCCAGTAGAACACTGGATGCCCCCAGTTCTTGCTTCGCATTGCAGTCACTGGAGGCTTCGCAAGCAAAGGGCTCAAAAGCTTCGAAGCGTCAAGGGCCAAGACCAGCAGATGCTAGAAGGAGAGACGCAGCTGCAAGGCTGTTGTCAAGTCATTGTGCACGAAATTGCAATGGTTAAAGAGTAAAATGACAAGCATGTGGATCCAGAGAGTACCTGTTTCGGAAAGGTTTCTACTGCCTACCAACGTGTGGATGAACGTCAAGGTATTCATTTGCAAAGCGGCAGGGTTGTCCAAGCACACTTCCCTCATTGAGCTGAGGATGGGACGGAAACCATCAATTCTGGAACGCAAAGGAGACGCCGCGAAGCCGTTGAGTTTGTTCTGCCATTGGGCAGCAGCTTCCAACGTGACATCAACCATCTCAGTCCGAACTAAAAATGGCCACTTACAATGAAATATACAATTTTTGGATATTTTTGTGTATACGGTGACGGTGCGTGTATGACATAAGTAGCGTCAACTCGCAGAGAAATCTCTGCTTTCCCAAGTTGTGCGCATGCCGAAGGACTTTCCTCAGCAGCTGCGTGACATACTTCGCAGATCGTTCAACCGAGTTGGGGCTCAATGTGTCCCAGGTCCATGGTTGGGTTAAAAGGTTAGGTTTTGAAGATGGAAACGTGGGATTGGATCAACCAAAATGGACCTACGAATGTCGCCAAAAGCAACAATTGAACCCCTTTTGGGAAAAGCCATCCCACAAGATGGGAACCGTTTTGTTTTGGTTAAATCTATCACCATTTTAATAAAGGATTTCGTCATATTTTAGCAACTTCCATGGTTTTGGGGATTGCCTGAAATGTTGCAGGCACTGAGACCTGCGATTCGAGACAATGCTGGAGAGACCTTTGGCAGCACGGAGTACTGGTGATGCGGTCAGGGTAGTGGCTCCTCATGGCCTGTCGTGGACTTCCATGGCGTTTCATGGCGTTTCGTGGTGTTTTTACGTGCTGCTGCTGGGTGTTTCAGGATCTCTGATGATTTGATGTTGAAACCCAAGGATACTGCTGCGCCTTCGCTTTTCCTATTTGGATCGAGCCAAAGATCCTTTGCTGAGTACACCAAGGTCCACGCTGATGAAACACATGATAGAGACAGGTGGTTTGTCACGATATTGCTAGGGAAGCCATAGTTGAATAGGGATTGATTACACTTGATGACACTCACAACATTTTTTGGGTATTTTTTTAAATTGATGCTATAAAACAGCCTCAGACGCGGCTACTGAGGACAGCTTCTTTGCGCGGGCTCTGAACCCACCGACCTCTCGAGACCATGGCACGCAGACCTTGCAGGACCGTTTAGAAGCAACATTAGCATGCGACCGTTCCTTGAAACATAGCATTTTTGGTGCGACATCGTCGACATCTCCAAAAAACGGTGGGTTGATGTTGGTTGATCCCTACCATCCCAGGCGGACGAAGACTTACAGCTGCAACAGCTCTGGGACGAGGTGATCGATGTGAAGCACAAACTCCTGGAGGACAAGTGTGTGCCCATGCCCCCCAAATGTTGAGAGGTTTATATACCGGGGAAAATAAATAAAACATATAATATATATCATAATATATCATAATATAATAATAATACATATATATATACATATCATAATTATGATATGCATATATATATATATTATAATTATGATATATATATATATATAATAATTATGATATATATATATATATCTATTATGATGTATATATGAATATACGTATGTATGTATATATATATATATGTTATGTACTGGCTGTCGCTCTTGTCCTCATTCTTGTTGGTTTAACCTATCCGAATTCTTTGATGTAAAAGGTTTCATGAACAACAACCAGATCATAAGACAGATTAAGCCATACGTTAACCATATATTAACTAGATATTTCCATGGAAATGGAGGCATCAAAAGGAACTGTTTTTTCTGCCGCCTTTCAGGAGGCGTTTTGCTCCACCCGGAACTTTGTGAACTACATCCTCCAGTGGCGCTCGATCCTGCTGTGCCTGGACCGAACAAAAATGGGTAGTTGCAGGGCCTGGAGAAAGATATGCTCAGCATCATTGAACTCGACCTGCGAAATATAACGCTTCGGTACTTCAAAAAAAAACAACAACCTCTAGTTCCTGAATTTTCCTGGTAGATTTTTTGCTTAACACATATATATATATACACCTCTCTATCCCTCACCTGTGGGGGAATCTGAGGTCTTCGTTTCTGTTGGCCTCGTTGCTGTGCCCTTTGGGATACAGTGCGCTCTTCCCCTACCCACGCAATCTATGGCTTTGGACGGCGGTGCTTCCTGGAACCCTGGCGTTTGTTCACTTGATTCTGTGGGCTCCCTAGAATGAAACAAAAAAATGACGCCAGCTGCAGTTGTCCGAAAATGGGGTACCCATAAAATCCAATGGTTGCTCATCAATTTCCCTATTAGAATGGCCAGAAATAAATTGGGGTATGCCCCATTTTCAGACACACCACTTGAGACACTGATTTTTTAAAGCCCTGCTTCTCCTGCCCTCCGGATGACCGGAATCACCAGGTCGATTTCTGCGCTCCGAGCTGTCATGCTTCAGGGCGGCTCAAATGCACCCTTGACACAAGAAGGTGTGGGGCTTGGGCCTTGAAAAGGAAAGATGGTCGAATTTTAGCACCTAAGCAGTGACTTTGTGCTGGTTATACTGATCTTCATTGTGAATTATTCTGACCCATTACAGCCCCCTATCAGCCAAACAGCATGAAGGGAAGATGGTTGGGAAGAGAGAACATGGCGTGCTAGGCTTCGCTCGAGCAGCTGCATGGCGTGATACAGAGTCCAAGCTGCACGAGCACTGAGCATAAGTCCCGATTCAGTGGGTTATCCCTTTTATAAGCGGCTTATAACCCCATTTACTAAGCACTCACTAAATGGGATGATCCGCCAAGTGGGATCCAAATGGCAGCTTGACTCAAGGGTTAAAGCCATGATTCTCTGGCTGCAGTCCTCAGGAACATGTGATGACGTTCATCACCAGGGTCCTAGTTGACCTGAAGGCGCTAGAAAGTGAATGCCAAGGTAGACTTGTAAGGACTTGCAAATGTCTTGAACTATCTTGACATTATTGAACTACACTTATTTTTAACTATAGGAGTATAGGAGCTATTTTTTTTCACGTTTTTCTTGTCTTTCCTGTCAGCATCATGGCCATGCCATGGCAGGGATCGGTGACAGACGAAAATGAGCTGCGCTCCTTTGCCGCCCGATCCTTCCGTGACGGCAAGCCGCTGCTCACCATTTCGGAACTCAGGCGCCGGCCGGGCTGGAGAGGGCAGGCTGCAGAGAGGGCAAGTCGCCGATGGTGGCCATGAATCAACATAATCAACCGAAGAATAGCATCTTTAAAACATATGGCAAACCGATGGTGGTAAACAGGAGTTCAAGGTGAGTTGCAGAATCTTCAGGATATCAATCAACGGTTTGGAGTCTGAAACTAGCCCAATAGGATAGAATTACTGTACACTGTAGATCCCTCAGATCTTAATAGTGGTGACCACGGCTCAAAATCATGGACAATAACCGGATCGTTCATTGTTGAAAATTGCCAGCCAGATCTGATTCAGTGGTACCCGATTTTAGGCGGGCCATAGCAACGTCTCGGCGCAGGACAGGCTTGAAAGCCGCGCGCTGGATCCGCTTTGCTTGGCGCTGAGGTTTAACTTGAACTTGTGGAAGTTGAATTCTTACAATTCAATCAGATTCAATCAGATTATATATACATATACATTATATCCCAGTATTCCTTTGATATTTTATTCCCATCCATGATTCCCAGTTTTTTTCAAATCTGGAACTGAGGAGATGCCATGGCAAGCTCCGGAGTCTGCCAGAATCCCAGGTTTTGTTGCTAGTTGGTAGCCGAAGATTTTTCGCCCTCAGGAAATCGATGCCAAAATGCTGCTGCGAGAAGGATTTCCGAGCACGCAGTTACAATGTGGAGATCTGGCAACCTGGCTGTTTCATGCTGTTTCGCTGTTTCGGCCAAAAATCATTTTTCAGCAAGACCTACGCTAAGTAGAGCGGGTTGGGCCCCTGGTCATCTCAATTTGTGGAACCTGAAAGTAAGAACTGCGTGATGCTCATGAACTCCGAAGCTTGAGATTGAGCGTCCCCACTTGGTCAATTCCTAAAGGTGTTTTGATCAATTTTGCTCAGGATCCCAAACATATCCAAAAATGATGACATGTCGAATTATATCAGATCGGTCCTCTCAGGTTGCCCTGAAAAAAGGGGAGGTCCACTATAATTAGAGGTGTCCCAAGTCATGGGGGTTCCTTTCAGTTCTCATCCATTTTAATGGGATTTTCCTTTATAAACCATCCATTAGTAGGGATTTAGGGTACCCCCATGACTGGTACCATCCATCAGCTTCGAGGTGCTTGTTGATGAGCGAACGCGGGCAACCGTCAAGTTTGTGGACGACCCCTATGTGGTGGCGCTTCTTCTGCAATGGTGGGAGATATTGGGCGGTTTTTAAAAGGGGACCCCAAAATCATGGAACATTGGTCATATTCAATGGGAAAACGACTTTAAGAAACTTCCACACGGAGACGGATCGGAATTCAAGAGAAAAACATGTGAACTCCCAGAAGAACTTGGACAACTTGGATTTCCCAATCTACACAATATGTCAGAATAAGATGTGACTAGTCCAATGCGCTCCCAAACTTGCCATGAGTCAAAACTGAGTCGTAGCCCCCGAGCCCATTATCCAAATTTGTTCAATACATACATAAATAGGTGTGTATATAGATATAATATATGATAAAAGTAGGTACGGTATGCATATATATATATATATATACATAACCATTACTGGTAATGTATATATATATATATATGTATTAGAATATGATATCTCCATCCAGCTATACCAATTTCAACCATGGCCAGGTCGAATATGATGAGCTCAATGAGCGGGCCAGCCAAAGACAGGCGAAGGTTGGATCAACGGAGTATTTCCCTCGGTCGTCTTGCGACTTTGTGGATGAATATTAGGACATGAATACGATTACTATATTAATGTGATTATAGATTTTCTTATGAAGACTATGGATGTTGGGATGACAATGATAGATAATGCCGGGACGATGATATAGTAATGTAGTAGGATTTTCTTATTGGGACTGTTAGTTGGGATGACAATCAGGACAATCATATAGTTTATGGCAATGTAGTAGTAATACTACAGTAATGGTAATAGTAATAATGACGACGACGACGACAACCACAATCAGAATCGCTCAGAATAGTTGACTACTAAAAATAGTCGTGGGTCCGATGATATATCGTTTTGAACCATATCTATTCAGAGTTTCAGGCAACTGAGCGCTGCCAGGTATGACAATATAGCAACCCGAGTATAGATGGAAACGTTGGACACCCGGAAATTACAATATCAAACACATATCATCCACAACATCGTGGGAAAAAAACATGCGGAACCCTACAAACACATATATAATCATATATACATGTATACAATTGTATACATATGTATACATATTTACATTGGAGTGTGTAGTTCCGATTCATGAGTCGTGATGGCTATATGATCTCAGATCCTGCGATGGAACGAACGGACTTCCGGGGTCCGCAGGTCGCATCGGCATCTCCGCGAGAGCCAAATGCTGAGGGATCCAAGAGACGAAGCGATGAGTTGGATGAGTTTGGACAATTCGTTAATGATTTTTGTAAATTTTCACTTCACCACTATATCCAGTATCTTGATCGTTAGTTTGAGGGACGGGTTTTTCTTGGGCTTCACCAGACTGATCCAGGCCCCGCGGCAATGAAAGTCTGCTGCCTGACAGCCCGAAAGCAGCGGAGGTGTGGTGCGGGAGGCAGTTTTTCGGCGAGGGAGGATGTCACTTGGGACAGGTGGTGCATTCCACCGCGGGAGGTGCCGATCTCAGAGAGTTTTTCGGAGGAATTTGGGATGCTGAAGCCAGAGATGTTGTGAAATGCAGTCAATTCTGAGGGAAAGACAATCTGGCAGAGGACAGATCAGCACCAGTGGGTCTGGGAGAAAGTTGGTGAACACGTGGCCAGGAGAAAGGAACATCATCAATCTATCCATGAGAAACCAGTCTCGATGCCCGTAAGGCGCCGTAAGGGTTGTAGAATGGGTATGTTTTCAGCACTACGGACCCCCGAGATTGGATGGCATGAACGTGTCCCAATGTTTGTTGGTGATACGGTAATTCGGTAATACTAGTAGTTATGCTCGCCATCACCGAGGCTTCTCTATCGGGTCTACCACCTCATTGGGATTTATATGCCCATGAGGTGTGAATTCCCATGGCATGGGATGGATGACCATACCCCATGTGCACTTTGGCCAGGACCGGATTCCAAAGTCGCGCGTGTCACTGAGACCAAAGCTTCCCGCGGTCCCGCAGAAGTGCGCGCGCGCACTTTCGGAAGTGCTCCGGGTCTCTAAAAACTATGGGTGTACATATATTATGTGTATGGTGTTCTGACTGTTCGTTGTTGGTTGAACTTCCTATAAAGATGGTTGCATCCCCACGATTATGATTTATGCTTAAATTTCTGGTTTAGTTGGTTGACTTCCCAGGTGCGCATGCTTCGAGAAGCATGCCCTCTTGGTCCATGGGCTAGTTCAATGGCGGCACAGGTATGTTCCACGCCAATTGGCCGGTGAAATCTACTCCATGTGTACCTCATCGGCAAAGATAGCTGAAGGGTTTTTCACCAAAGTGTTAGCTTAGGGGTTTCAGCCCAGATAAAGGTTCGATGCAGATTCCAGTGGTGTGTGGGTTCTGATGCAGGTTCCGGTGAAGGTTCCGGTGTTGGTTCCGGTGTTGGTTCTGATGCAGGTTCCGGTGAAGGTTCCGGTGTTGGTTCCGGTGTGGGTTCCGGTGTTGGTTCCGGTGTGGGTTCTGGTGTGGGTTCCGGTGTGTGTTGGTTCGCGTGTTGGTTCTGGTGTGGGTTCCGGTGTGGGTTCCGGTGTTGGTTCAAGTTGGTTCCAGTGTTGGTTCCGGTGTTGGTTTTGGTGTGGGTTCCGGTGTTGGTTCCAGTGTTGGTTCCGGTGTGGGTTCCGGAGCGTTCCGGAGGTTCCGCTGTGGGCCCAGTTGTGGATTACGGTATGGGTCTCCTTGAAACTTGATACTGTTATGTGGCTGCCGTCATTCTTTCCTACCGTCTTTGCTGTTGTGATACTGCTTGGGCTTACTTAGGGCTTACTTTTTAGACGGTTATATAATATTTTTGAATGGAAGTCCAGGATTGAGCAGAGGTATATTAGATCCATTGCTGGTTCCCATGCTCTGCCACACTTCGAGGGATCCTCAGCGCCACTCCCTGCCAAGGCATAGTCATTGATGATCTGAAGACGCTGCTGTGTTCCTTGGTTGACTGTTGCCATGAGCACCCAACATTCGATGCAGGTGGTTGAATCAATGGACCAGGAAAATGCTGAATCAATGCCAAGAGGCCGCTTATAACTTACAACTGGACATGTAGATTTCCGAGACTTGCCATGGTCACCATGGTCCAATAAAATAGAACAGTTTGAATACTTGGCTGTGCATCCCACTTGGTGCCAGTTTTTTTTTAAAGCCTTGGTGATCGGAAGTACATGCCATTTGTAGCGAGGGAAACTCACCAAAGCGACACATTTGGCAGTTGCAAGGAAGCACACACACATACATATAGGTACACAGACGCATATGTAATCAATGCGGTTTGTCTATAGTTTCAATTGGACATTGCCTATATAAATAATATACATACATATACAATCATATACAAATGTATACTGTACCCGGACGTTCGACCAGCACTTATCCTCATGAGGGATCAATTCTGCCACCCCCTTTGAACAATACTGTATACTGAATGGTATGTGCATAATATATATATATAATAATAATAATAATAGTAATAATAATAATAATAATTTACCTAGATACATAGACATATGGAAACACGCAACCTTCCACACCCCCAGCGCGGTCAAACGTCAGGGTTGCAGCGAACACATTTATACACATCTACATATGTATATATATGCACACTCACACAGATGCGCACATATATACACTACTATATAGTATACACATATACATGAACAATACATGAACATATGATGCACCTTCTGGCAGTTTAGCATAGCTATGGACAATCACCATGTTTAATAGGTAAACAATCTATGATGGGGCATTTTCAATGGCTATGTTGAATTACGGGCAGGATTGAGGGTTTTCCCGGAATGGATTGGTTAACGTCCTAAGGTGGCTCATAAAACACTGCGCAGGCACAGTGTTTTATCACCTTGGTACATCTTTGTGTTTGTATGTCACAAGACGTTTTTTCTGAAAGTGAACCCTTTGCGAACTTCATGCGTGTCGCCCTTTTCCGGTGATTCACTTTTGTGGCGAGTTTGGAGTGTTATTGTTTGACAGGGGTGGGAGATCTCAATCCGCACGTCCTAATCTTCCCCTTCATGGGAAAAAAACCCTGGCACTGGGATGTTGCGTTCCTCTGCGTCCGTACTCGGATTTCGCCCTTTGCGCAAACCCTTCGTCCTGTGGGTTACATTACCAGAGGGTCTAGAGATATGAAAAATGACTATTAAATGCATCTACGCACTCCATGTTCACAACCTCGAGGTCCTATCTTCAGCTTTTGGGGGGACGTCCTATGTTGGCGACGTTGGGACATTGCGTTGGGAGCCTCAAATCTTCAGGACTGGGGCTGACTGGAAGGATTTAGTGTCAAACCCTAGCCATAATTTGGGTTGAATTGGGTAGAAGGTAGAACCATGAAGAATTGGGATGTACTGTAACTATCAACAGCAGGAGTCCTAGTTTTTTCGATGCAAAATTCTTCCAGTTAGCTGGTTACCAGTTGTTGGTCAGACAATAACCCCGATCAGCGCTGATGTCCGGAGGCTTCTGATGTTTTTCCTGCTCATGCTGACCTCTGTCGCATCGCCGCTGGGCATTCAGCGAAAAACTCGCCCGGATGGCAAGTGCTAAGAGGAACATTGTTGTTTTGGTTTGGGACCAGAAAAAGATCAAAGATCTAGCGTGAACAGGGGTTGCTGGAACCTATTTTTGTGATTTTTTGTGGGTAAATGATGGTAAATGATGGCCACACGAAGGAGTAATTGCTGATTTTAGCTCTGTATTCAGTCCATTGTCACCCGGGTGGGACTGCTTGCGACAAGGACGATGGCCTTCCTGCTGGAATGCTGCATTGATTCCAGCGGAGCCCAAATTGCCAAAGCAACCGTGAGGCAGGGCCCTCCACGGGTGCCGGGGAGGCGACATCCCCATTGGAGGGATGAACATCCGGCGATGATGTGACGCCAGTCTGATTGCAAGATCAAAACCGAACCACAACATCTATGATGCATTTCAAGAAACATCGGATAGGAATTACATTCATTGGTGAACTAAATATGTATATATACCCGACTGAATCAAGATCCACCAACATTGAACAGTATATATATAATTATATATATATATATATATGTATATATATATGGTATGTTAAGTATGCAACCATTGAACCATATCAGTACCATATAATCAAGATTCACCATCGATCTGTACTCAAGGAGCATCATGCTGGCCATCAAGATCTTGCTGGCACTTGCGACTGGTCATAACTGGATCATGAAAGCCGCGTGGTTCTAAAGCCCCTTTAGGGTATAAAAGCAACCACGAAAACACGGCAATGTAATGGGGAATATCATGGCATACATGATACATCATACTAAATCATACTGATATATTACCAACTTAATATGATATTTGATGATATTAGTACCGGCGTGCTCCAAATCATTAAAGGTAAATGATAGTCTTGGGGCAAACAGTTGTAATTTTACTTCTTCATCCACCCATTGCCCCTTGTATCTGGGGCTTGGGAGCAACCTTGTTTACAATCTATTTGTGCAATTGTTTGGGACAATCATTTTGAGCCATAGATAGACTATCCAGTGTTTAGGAGGGAGCATGAGGGAGCTATGGAGTCTATATTCTTTCAGAAATGGGGAGCCAAGGAGCTATGAGTTGCCCAACCACATGATCAGAGATTTACGGCAAGTTTTTCCGGCAACGGAAAGGGTTGGATCTCTCGAAGCCGACCACATGCTTTCTGAGATGTGGAAATTTCTGGTGGCCGGAAGATTTTAGTAACTTGCTAGTTGCCGTATTAGGAGGTCTTTGAAACTTTGACGAGAGATCACTATTCGCTCGTACACATAGACTGTTTTTTATAAGTTTGGGAGCAAAAATTGTGGAACGCATTTTCCATTCTGGATTGGCACAGAACCTTTCACCCATCATTGTACACCCGCAACCTTCCTTGTGCGAGCAGTCTCCCATACTCAGCCAGGACCAATTTGCAAATTACAGGTCTGCTAGTGACATGCTTGTGCCGCACTACCTGTGTGCCCAAATGTTGTTTTCATCGGCTTTTTGCACATCAGACCTTGCAAAGACTCTGCAAAGCATGCCTAGCGGCACACGACCAAATTCACATGAACCAGACTACCACATGCAACGCACTATCTTTTTGGTTGGCAACTGGTTGCTTTAAGTCTAAGCATCATTTGCCAGCACTTCTGATCCCGAGGCAGTGTTTGGCATTTTCCTTCGCAGAGCTAGATGGTTCGCAGGAAACTCAGTCCTGCGATGTTGCATGGGCTTGTCATGGCTTGTCTATCGCATTCTATCCCGTGGTTTATCATCATTTTCCCTATCAGAATTTAGTGAAATGGGAGTGCACCATGGTATACCCCATGGTATCAGACACAGCTCCACCGATGCCCGAGGTTCCCATGCGGTCCTTGTTCCGTACATGTTGGCGCTATTTGTTTCACCGGCGACTTGCTCCAAAGATTTGGCCCTTCTTCAGAGGCTGGGATGATTTCAATGGAGGACATGGTTTTGGAAGAAACGCCTGTTTGTCCAAAAATGGAGACCATCATTGTCATGATCCCCAAAAAATTGTTTTAAATCCAATCATGTACTTACTGGTGCTTAGTAGGGAAGGGAATGATCCATAATCACTATTAATAATCTGGTATTATCTGGTATTTGTTTAATAATCCCATTATTAATATTGGATTATATATTCCCTATTAATAATAATCCCAGTAGGTACATGATACATAACAATCCCAGCAACCCATCTGGCAACCCATCTGGCCTCGATGCAGGTACGGGCGAGACGCCGGCTTCGCCTTGAGCACCAGGATGGCACGGGATGGGGATGGGGGGATGCAGATGGGAAGAAACACTGCAGACATGGATTATCAATCGGTGATTTCATGGTGGTTTAATGGTGATTTAATGGTGGTTTATTGGTGATATCATGGGATACCAACTCATTTAATGATATTTTTTAAGAATTGGATAGAATCGAATGAGAATATGATAGAAGATGATATCGGAGCACATCATACAGAAACATGGCTAGCTAGGAACTCCCTGGACATCCCTGGAGCTTTACAGATGGGACCGGTGAACTAAGTGGGACATTTTCTGTTTGATTCCCAGAGGCCAATGATGAGCCAAAGAACCATGAAAAAATAGGCACACTGATAAATCATATAGGGGTTCCTTAGATATAAAAAAACGAGAAGCAAAGTGTTGGTCCATACCATTCCATACCCCTAATTCAAACCCGAGGGTCCAAATGCAGAATTTTCCATATGAAGGGGATGCATATCCAGATTATCCCATGGCATTCCAGCTGGAGGTGAACAGGGGACCATAGGGGACCATAGCCAGGAAACTTGGCAATCTGCAACGTGCAAAAAGCCACAAGGTGCGCATTTCGCCCGAGGACTTCATCTTTCTGCTTGCCTTCTGCGAAACGATATGGAAACGGGAACTGGCAGCATATTCTATGGGGCAGTTGCAGATATTTCCACATCAGTTGCTATGTTTTATGTTTTTTTTGTCGTTCTTCCAGGGGGGGAGTACTCCAACACTTCAGAACCAGGGCGTTTCTTGCCAGCAAGGCTTCAGAAACAACTCGAAGCAGCTGAGTGCAAAGACTGTGCAGCTGTTTCTTGGTAGTCGAGCAGCTATGAAAAGTAGCTGAAACAGCTGGAACCGCGGCTGACCAAAAAAAGCATCAGCTGCAATTTGGGTGGCATTTACATGCATTTACTATATGAAACCGGGGTATGATCGGTATGTTGGTATCTGAAAACAATTTTTCACAGAACATCCAGGTGTAGGCAACAAAACATGAGGATATCATCCAGGAGTCGGGGAGAACTTCGAGTCTACCTCTTGTGAGTGGGTCAGAAGAAACACCAAATGTAGAGAAATGTGCCAAAGTCCTTGAACAGGGTCACGTCCGCGAATGGGATGCCTGAACTATTGGTCTCCCAGTCCAAGATTTAGAATTCTTGATGGATTCCGAGTCTCCAATCTTTGAACACCCCCCTTCAAAGTTCACAAATCTCCATTCTTATCCGCAAAATCCGCAGTCTTCTGATTTTTGTTGGCTGAAATCCTGTTTTGTTGGTGGAAGCCCCATCCTGCGAAAGTCCCACTTCACCACCAATGACTTGCGAACTCAGGTGCCCTGGAGACCAGTAAGATCCAAGAGGCGCACCATGGGTCACCTCTCGGTGTCGTCGAATGGTCATCCGACTGGATGAGTTGGATGATTTGAAAATTTTGGGGATACCCCCCATGACGACTAGGACACAAAATCGACACATGTTAAATCACCATCCACGATTTGGGCGGCTGGGGGCAGGCTCAGGTGGCAGCCTTGAGCCTGGCAAAGGAGTCTGGAGCTGATTGGGGATGGGCCAAAATGCTGGTTTTGCCGCCTTTCTTTGCCCCTGTAAAAAGACATGGTAAGGGGAACATTTTGGGACAAAACCATGTTACATTCCAACATGGTTTTGAGAGTTTTGGACCGACCCGCATTTTGGAAGTGAAGCACTCAACAAGGTCGCTACCCATTGGATCTGTGGTCATCGTATAGATTCAGTGGTCAGATGGTTACTTCTCTTGCTGCTTTTGGCTCAGACTCTAACTTTGCTCAAAGCCTGAACTTGAACACCTCTCATTTCGAAGGATCCACTGTAAAATCCAGATTTTCAAGATCCTGATTCTTTTTGAAGATCCTGACCAGTAACCCCTAGGACCAACACCGAGCTGCGAAAGCCACGAAAAACGTCCAACAATTCTGCGGATTTCGGCCATCCGATGGACGTGATCGTCCATGTGGCTTGTTTTGAGCTCTGAAAATACCAGAAGTTTACAGTGCCATGAACAAACCATATCATGCACCATGCGGTAGCTGACTGAACCCGACCCAATTCCAAGAAAACACATCGCCAGTCCCCGCCATTTTTGTTTGGCCCAGTTGAGGGTTCTCCGCTTTTTAGGCAACCAATGCCAGGGCTTCTCACTATAAATGGGACACATACTCCGACAAAGGCATGCTCTTGTTTGAGAGTAGTACATGCACACATAATCCTATGATATCCTATGTATCTACAGATACATAATCATGTCATGCACGTACAATGACAATAATGATTCATAGTAGTGATAAACACACAGTGACTGATAGATGGCAATTGTGAACAGTAAACAATGAACAATGGCCAAGAAACACAAAAACATAATGTTATATAGATATATAACCAAGAGGCGAATGATAGAACAAAACAATAACAACAAAGATAACTGCCTTGTGCTTGTTGCGAGGCCATGAGAGCGGCACTGCTACTACTTCTGCCACAGCTGGTGCTTGGCATCGGTGAGGAGCTCCTTGGCAGTTTTGGTGCCCTCTGGGAAAAATCCATGAACATCATCTACAAATGGAGGTTTGTAGCTGGGAAAAATCAGCGAACTATTGTTGGTGGATTATGAAAACTATTATTAGTATCACTCATCATGAATCAATCATTTTGATTAAGACCATTGTAGATGATGGTTACCCGGGGTCATCGAAGGTGGCGATTTCTGGGAACCCCCCATCAGAAATGGAGGTTTTTAGCTGGGAAAATCAACGAACTAAATGGAATATGATGTTCCATTCCACTGCCACTATTTCAGCAGGAATTTCAGGACCGTAAAATGGAGGTACTGTACCATAAAAAGCCATATTCAGATTCCTGAAATGGCACATTTTTTTTATTTATATGTTCGAGATGGTTTTATCCCTAATAATTTAATGTCCAATTTTGCTTTATGTCCTTCTGTTTTCTTAGTTCCCCACATCTTTGCGTGGAGTTTTTCTTTTCTGTTGTGCACTCCCGTCCACTTCTCCTCCTCCCCTCCTCTCTTTCACACACAACCTCGCACACACACACACAACTCTGTCACAAACAACTCTGTCACACACAACTCTGTTTGCAAGTATTGGAAGAAGTTGAAATGTGAGGTTATCTGGTCCTTTAATTTTTCATTCGGATTCTATGTAAGTCAGTGATGGCACATGGTGCCAAGCCAACCACCCCACTTTTCCGACAGGGACACCATCCACGGGGATGATGTTGAAGCAACAAACAAACATGGGGATCTTCCCACACGAAGGGCTTTACCCAGCAAAGATACATTTTCAGGCAATTTCAGGCAATTTTCATATAACACATACATCAATTAACGAACAGCTTACCTGTCCTTGTCCATGCAGGCATTTTTATTTTGTTTTGAAGGGAATACAGCCTGAGCGCTGGTTAAGAATCCGAAAGCTTGAGGTCCAGGGTCCCTCAAATTCTTATTTTTCAATGCAGGCAAATTTACACCACAACAGGCCGAGGGTCCCTGAAATTCTTAGGACATTCTTAGTTATGTATTGCATGCACCTGCACAAGTTGGAGCAAGCTTAAAGGAGGTAACAAGGTGGAGTTGGCAGATTTGACAAGAGGCATGCGAAAAACAGAATTTTTAGAGCCTGAAAATTTGATTTTTGCAAAGCCGGGCTTGTCTGAGTTTTATGAGAGCAGTACGGAAAAAAACCAATTTTTTAGAGCCTGAAAAATTGTTTTTTTGCAAAGCCATGCTTGTATGAGTTTCAAAAGGTTAGTGCGCAAAAAACAATTTTTTGGAGCCTGAAAAATTGTTCTTTTGCAAAGCCGAGCTTCTCTGAGTTTCATGAGAGCAGTGCAGAAAAACAATTTTTTAGAGCCTGAAAAGTTGTTTTTTTTGCAAAGCAGTCCAAGCATGCGCGAAAAAAACAATTTTTCGGAGCTTGAACAATTGATTTTCTGCAAAGCCTCCGTTTTCTTCAAGCTATTGAGGAAAACAATGTTTCAGGTCCCCAAGCCTATCCACATATGGATTTTGGGTGGAATGGAAGCAGTCCAAACATGCGCGCAATTTTTTTTTTTCGGAGCCTGAAAAATTGTTTTTCTGCAAAGCCCAATTTCATCCCGTAAGACAATATAAGGGGCCACGCCAAAAAAATGAACCGCTAAAGAGAATTGCAAACCTCGCGTATAAGCAGTAATTTAAGAATTTGGCAATCCTACTCCAGGGTCCCTCAAATTCTTAAAGTACTATGTGTTTGGTATACCTGAAAATATGTAGCCCGCCTTGGATTCGAGCCCCTCAAATTC
>Ga0126342_10002841_pt1 | contig 27760 bp, 26 predicted proteins | sample Cyp1metagenome_FD_92528 | JGI IMG/M metagenome (GOLD analysis project Ga0126342, IMG submission 92528) | Coral microbial communities from Lord Howe Island, Old Settlement Bay, Australia - Cyphastrea 1 metagenome | ecosystem: Host-associated > Invertebrates > Cnidaria > Coral ... | reverse complement strand
TCAATTGATTTTCCTTTTAAACCTCAAAAACAGCTCTTGATAAGAAAGGATTTCAATTGAAATCAATTTACTTTCAATTAATTTGAATCTACGTTCAATTGATGTTCCTTTTAACTTTTAAACATCAAAAATATCTCTTGCTAAGAAAGGATTTCAATTGAAATCAATTTACTTTCAATTGATTTTCCTTTTAAACATCAAAGAAATCTATTGATAAGAAAGGGATTTCAATTGAAATCAATTTGCGTTCAATTCATTTGAATCTACTTTCAATTGTTTTTCCTTTTAAACCTCAAAGAAATCTATTGATAAGAAAGGATTTCAATTGAAATCAATTTACTTTTACTTCAAATTGAATCTACTTTCAAGTGATGTTCCTTTTAAACTTCAAAGAAGTCTATTGACAAGAAAGGATTTCAATTGAAACCAATTTACTTTCAATTCATTCGAATATACTTTCAATTGATTTTCCTTTCAAATCAAAAAAAAACGCCCAAAAAGTTGTTGTGCACAATAGGGTACCATCCAAACAATTACATTATTGAGGATCTCGGTCACTCATGGGGTACCCCCTTAAAAAATTGTTTGGGTGATGTTTTTTAATTAGGCTTTAATAAGGCATCTAATTATTTGGGAATCCTTGCGTTTTCAAGGCTTTAACAGACTTTAACATGGATATGGTTTTCTAAAGTAAATGGACCAGCTTTACCCAAAGAAAGGTGGGCAAACGGTTTTGTGTGTTTTTTTTCACCCCAAAAGTTGTTGTGCACCATAGGGTACCATCCAAACAATTACATTATTGAGGATCTCGGTCACTCATGGGGTACCCCCTTGAAAAATTGTCTGGGTGCAGTTTTTAAATAAGGGTTTAATAAGGCATCTAATTATTTGGAAAACCTTGCATTTCACAGCTTTGACATGGACCTGGTGTTCTAAAGTAAAGGGACCAGCTTTACCCAAAGAAGTGTAATTAATTAACTATTGTTCTTTTTCTTAAACCATTTTTTCCTCCTAAAAACAAATTGGATCTGAGCAAAAAAAATCTCACAGTAGAGGCCCACCCCGCACAAACACCAAGATACTCAATTTGGAAACACAAATTTCTCACAATAGGGTCCCATGACACTCATCGGGCGCCAACATGAAAATAGTGTCATGATCTACTGATCCGACCCTGGAAAAAAGTAGCCAGAAAAAGGGGTCATCACATTTCCATCCATTGAAAAAAGGAATGGAACAGTGACACAATACAGAAAAAAATGGAAAGCACCAACGAGTTCCAGAAATCCTCATCAATTCTCCGCGAGGTGATTTCGCCCACGCTGGTCACTTATAAGTTGGATTACACTCCCCCCCCGCAACTTTGTATGTATCTGCATGTATGTATATATATATATATATATTATATCTGGTTGGTGGTTTTAACCATCTTGAAATATATGAAAGTCGATGGGAAGGATTATCCCATATATTATGGAAAATATTAGTCAATGTTCCAGACCACCAACCAGATATATATATACATATATTATGATATATGTTTTTTGGTAAAATGGGGGATCCCCAAGCCACATAGTGGGTTTCTAAAATGGTTTCAAACTCGCAGTTTCAACACTCAAATGGACTTCCGTACATGACTTGGATCATTTGAGGAACCCGCCTGGATCCAGTTCTGTTTCATGCCCTTCACGTCCTCATCCACACCCACCTGACACAGGGCTGGAAAATCTCCGCTTTGGAGCTCAGAATCGGGGGTTCAAGGAGCAAATGAGAGGTTTTACCTTTTATATTTGGGGCACTTTTTGTGGGTGGAAAACCCTATTTTCTTGTCACGTTTTCTCTAAAATCAATCCATGAACGGATCCTGAGTCCCTTTTCAAAGTTTGATGGTCACAGATGGCCAGAGGAGAAACCCTTTTTGGGATTTTTCTGTTCAGTGCACCAGGCAGTAGCGTAGCATCTTCCCATATTTCCATATGGGGATGGGTCAAAACCTATAGTATTACCATGTTTTGGGGGAATAAACATCAATAAACCAACTTAGGGTACCATCCGGGTACCAGGATTTTGACTCATAGCCATATGGATTGTGGATCTTTCTTAGAGGTCGCGTCCACCCGGGGAGTCCACCCATAGTTGCTCGCAAGCTCAGAGAATTTGGGTTGAGTTTGATTTTCGAACATACCCTCTGGTAATCAAACAATATCAAACATGGCTGGGAAAATCCTGAACTAAATAGACATTTGAATGGGGAAATCGTCGATAACTGGATAAAAAGTCCATTGTCATATTAGATTACCGCAGGACCTGTTATTTTCAATATGGTTCATTCACAAAAAGACAATGGGTGGGTGAAACTGACCCATGTCAGGGGTTACCTCTTTCAACATGTCCCATGTTGAGGATCTTTTTCTGGATTTTGAACAGCACCTGAAGAGGTGGCGGTGAATAGACCATCTGGTACTCCAACATAGGGTTGGAACAATTGCTGATTTGTACCTGGTTGGTGGTATACCTACCCCTCTGAAAAATATTAGTCAGTTGGATGATTATTCCCAATATATGGAAAACTAAAAAATGTTCCAAACCACCAACCAGGTACTGTAGATGAATAGACAAACCATCTCTTGAAAAGATGGCTTTCCATTGCAAAGTAAGTTTATCAGAAGGCTGATACTCCTAATCTGGTTTGTGAGAATCAGTTCCAACCATCATCCCATGTGTTTTGAAATGGATGAGAAAACAACATGCGAAAACACCAGTCGTTGATTAACACATAATCTTCATTCATGTCCAACCGATCTATGATCTACCCACAAGGTTTATACGTTCATAGATGAATCGCGTTGGATCGAATTGGGTGGATCAAATTCTATACCATCAAGTGTATTCAACTGTGATTTCTCTATGGATCTCAAGCATGAAAACAAGTAAGCATCAAATCATAGTTGCAATAACACTACTTACTACTTTGACATAATCATCAAATAACACTCAAATAAGCATCAAATATCTAACCATCAAGTAAGCATTATATCTTACTACTTAGACGTACCCTCCAGCCACTAACAGTGGGCAATGTTGCGGTTGAGAACGGAAACTCCTCCAATTAGTGGCTGAAGGAAGGCCATGTCCAAGTCTTGACACAATGACCACCATCAAACATTCAAATCAGGTTCATCAAATCAGCCCGAACTACCATATAACTACTATATAGCTACTATATAGCTACTATATAGCTACTATATAGCTATATATCTATATATAACTACCATATACATATACAACTATATAACTACTATATATACATAATTCATCATAATTCTATATTTTATTAATAAACATCTTCAAAGAAATGGCAGGATCTTCCCTGTCGCCTTGATGGTGACCTTGATGATCGCTTGGCAGGTCTTGATGAAGCCTGTCTTCTCAGCCTGCTGTTTTCAACATCTGCCGGAAAACCATTGCTTTCGAGGTTTTTTACCATGAAAGATAGGAGTTTGTCATGGTGTGTGTAAGATTTTCTATGGATTTTCTATGGATTTCTATGGATTTCTATGGATTTTCTATGGATTTTCTATGGATTTTTCTATGGTCGGATCCTGAATCCAGCGAATCCGCGTCGTCGCGCACCTCCTCTGCCTGTTTCAGCCACATGTCGCGGTCCGGTGTGACACCGTTGGCCGCCAAGGAATCGATGGCGCGGGTCAAGATCAGCTCCACCTGGTCTGCCGACAGAAAAAACCATCTCCTGTGGTTTGTTTAGCATCTTTTACAGGTAGATCACAATAGTAATTCACAAACCTGAAATAAGGCCATTTGGGGATGATTCCCCTTATTAACCATGATTCCAGTGAGGTCGCAGTGAGGTCGTTATAATTTACCCAGATATATAAATATATGAATTATATGATCATCTATCATGAATCATGACATTCATGATAACTATCTGACAACGTGTTTTATCCATTTTCACATCACCTACGAATCCTCCGGTAGACTCGGTAGACTCTGGTTCTTGATCAACTGTGCAAGTGGGCCCCCAGCCATCTTCTCGTTGCCCTGTGTCTCTTCCAGTTTGGCAGCCTCAAACCAACGAAGGCGCTGTGGCGCGGTATTCCGCGGATAACACGATGTCGATCATGTTCCCATCTACATTTAGATACATCATCTACATATAGTTCCATTTGATTAGATGGTGGTTATATGGATATTAGATACATCATCTTATATATATATATATATAATTATATAATGTACAATATATAATATATAATGTATATATATATATATTATATAATTATATATTAAAAAATATATATATATGTCTATCTACATGCAAAAAATAGTGTTCTTGTTCCACTTGAAGTGCCATTTTTTTCGTTTTTTTTTCGCTCAGTCCAGGACGGTCACCCAAATCACGGGACTGGTCCTGAGCGTTGCCGTTGGGTGCAACAGGTGAGCTGGTTAACCCTCATGAAAAGTATAGGGTTAACATGAGGGTGGCTATAATAATGGTTATTTAATATCATAATATCATAATAATATCATGGTTATATCATGAGCCATAATAACCATGATATTTAATATCATGAGGGTTAATATCATGGTACCCTCTGGTTATTTAATATCATAATATCATGGTACCCTCATAATATCATCCTCATAATATCATGGTACCCTCTGGTTATGACTAACATAGCCATGGTATAGATGACCCATAGAAATAGATGGTTTACCGAACTTTAAAATAGTGGATCTGTCCATGGCTATGTGAGTCATAACCAGATGGTATATCATACCTTAAACCCCCTGGTGAAATTGGAGCAATTGTTATGTGAACAGCAGCTAACTAACTGCCTGGGCACTATCTTGTCATATGATGAAGTATGATGAAAATATGATGAATGGATATTGAAATTTCACCAAGCAGATATAGAAGTGGGTAAATCATGGAAAATCCCTAATTGAATAGTGATAATTCACTGTTCGGCATCGTTTCTTCTTGCAGATCCCAGGCGCGGGATGTGTTTGCGCGCTTCGTTCAAGACTTTCTGAGCGTCCTCACCGTGGCGCAGTGAGTTCAACGGTGCTCCAGGGCACGGCACATTGGTGTATAGTAGGTCCGGGTAAGTTGGCTTCTATAACAGGCAACCCCAATTTATCCCACATTGATTTCGGAGGATTTCCGCACCAGTTGTTTAGAAGGCAAGCAAAGTCAGCAAAGCTCTTGCCTAATATCTTCCTGCCCCACCATTCTCTGGTGTAAAAATGGGTCATCAAGGATGCTTGGAGCCAAAACGACCGACTGTGTTTAACGCGTTTTTCGCCTGATTTCGCCTGCGCCTGCAGCCCTGACCGGACACAAACTTTGGAAGACCCTGTGCTTGGAACTTTGGTTCTTCGAATCACATGGATACAAAGTCGTGAAGCTTGGGACTAGATCTAAAACCAGCAAACATAACTATCATTAGTCGCCAAATTTTATCCGATGAAGAGGTGAACCAACCCTACACCGTGCAGATATTTTGTCCTTGTAAGCAGACAGCTTCGCCAAAGCCAGCCACATTTCCACCTTGGAGGTATCACAATGTTTCGCAAACTTAAGGGCAAATATATATATATATATAATACACATACATATATATATAGAAGCCGCAAAGTAAGTATAGTTCATGCTGGCCCCCCAGTTTTGTTTGGTTTCTAAACCCCTATAGTTCATACTCTAGTTCGGAAAAAATCTACCATAAACATCCATAAACATCCATAAACCATAGTTAATTCAGCCACTGACATGTATTTTGGGGGGGGCCATCCTATCTGATTTGGCGCCCGCGCGGAGTGCGGCACACATTCCACGGCGCGGCTCAGCATCACACGGGCTTCGGTCTCGTCCTGGCGGTGCCAGAAAATGTGGGGATTTTGACATAATATGAAAAACACAGTCTCTACCAAGAAAAACTATGACATACGGTGGATGGTTGCGAAATCCTGCACCAGTTGGTATATGGTTTATCCCCTTATCACCCCATTATTTACAATGTTTCATAGTCACCTACCGGTTGCCAACTGGTGCAGGATTTCTTCCATCCACAGTATGAAAAAAAAAAAGCTTAAAAACTGGGATTGAAAGATGATTTAAGCAGCCAAAGTGAGATATACCAGCCCCCCCACTTGACCTAGACCTGAGAATTGTCTTCCAACCCCTTTATTTCGCAGGGTCTATGTTGTTTGTCAAGATGGTAATGTTTCAAACCAAGAATGAAGCCCAAATATGTACACAAGTTGAAAGATCGGATGTGATGTGTTGGCTTTACCACATTGCAGTGACACGTGAATGTCTGGGGAACAAGAAGATGATCACTGCTATAGTGGCTTCAACATCTATTTTTACTGGATCGGCAGGTAGCTCTAAATCCACGAAGATAGATATCAATCAAAGTCTGAGACCTGCAAAAAAAATCGCGGACTTTGATGGTTCTTAAAGCCAACTTCTCAAACCATCCTACAAACTTGGGTCCCCCTCCTTTGATCCAAAAAATCTCCAGCCCGGTGCCTCCAAACTCACGGCCTCCTTCCACAAACGGACGGAGTTGGGAATGAACTCCAGCGCCTGAATGTTAGGCCCATGGGTCCAGGTCCGGGTGCTGGCTGCAAACGAGTTGGGATGGCTTGAGACAAAAAGGTACCCAACAAGAATCGGAAAGTGAACTGGGGCCAAGAAGATGACAGGTTGAAACCACCAAACACAAACATTGGCTGGCACTGCATTGAATCCATGTCCCTGTCTTTTCCAGTGATGAGGAGGACGTCAATGTGACTTTCGGCTATGCTGGCTATCCCCACACCTGCGTTTGCAAGCTCCTTGAAAGATCTTCAAATCACATCTGCATAATCAATCAAAATCTGGGACAACATCTGGGCTTGTCTCGAAGCTGTGAACCCACCTGTCGTTCATCCCAATTTTCCTCATCAGAAGGCACCTTCCGCAGCACCCGACCTTTCGCTTGCAAGTCCTGCACAGGGTCCGGATCTGAATCTGTACTTCCCATATGGCGAAATTTAGGATAGCAATGGACATGTTTGTTGGCTTCCTTGATGTTCCTTCTAGCATAAACCATCATAAAATCATCATAAAATCATCATAAAATCATCAATTCATCCAAACTTTGGGAAAAAATCTGATCTCTCCAAGTTGGTCTCCGAGCTTTCCCTCCCTGCCGGGTGCACAAAACGCCCCGGCGCCGCCATCGCCATCGGCGTCCGTCTCTCGGTTCGCTGCATCGATCCACAAGCGCACGCTGTGCGGCAAGGATTTCACCGCCTGAAAAGGCGATCTGGGACGTTTTTTCGAAAAGAAAAAAAAAGGTGAAACCAACCAATTATCACTATATATTTATATTTAATACATATATAATATATGATATATATATATATATCAGTTGGAATATATATAATATATATATATATGTTATACCATATTTTCCAACAAATTACATATCTATATATGGGTTGGAAAATCACTAGTTATATATATATATACATAATATCAGTTGGAATGCTATTGTGCCGTACCATTTTCAGACTAAGCAAAAAACTGGAACTGGACTATGACCGATACATGTACAAGTCGCGTCTTAGCTATTTCTATGAATCACCTATGATCTGGGATGCACATCGTATGGGATGAAGTCGTTAGTGCATATCAAAGCTAATCTCTTGGTAGTCAGTGCTTTTTGAAAAATACCAAATATTCAGCAACAGGATATCAAAACTAACCATTTGAGCAGTAGGGAAAAAGGGAATGTGTTCTCACAGATTTATCAGGAGTGGTTCGGAGGGATTTCCGGAAACGGAGGTGTAGCCACAGACGATGAACAATTGACTATTGCTCGGTTGCAGTCGAATTGGATTTCAACAGATGGGACATGTAAATCCCATGCTCCAACTGTTTTTGTCTATTCCCAAGTCCATCGTCGCCATACTCCACTAGCGCGATCTGAATCATGTGATCTGCTTGGTTTTGAGGTATGTCTCTCCCCCAGTATGAAATTCCGTGAAATTTCCTTACTGGTGCTAAACGTAGGGAATGGATGGGAATGGATGGGTTGCCGGGGGTTGCTGGGATGATTATTACTAGTGATTTAGTGGGATCATTCCCGAAAATTCCCTGCGTAAAACTCACCAGTAAGTTTCAGACAGACCTGGCTGACCTGGATGATACATTGGTCACCCCAATCCAAACGTCGCGAAGTGAGGTCGTTATAATGTCCGCCTGAGTAGACCTTATCTCCTGAAAATAGCTACACCGATATGTGATACATATACACATATATTATATCATGTTTATAATGTAATATTCTATGTACTACAATATTCTATATCTGAATCAATCTGTATATAATTGTGGTCAAAACAATCTTTAACCCCCTTTTACTATTTGTTTTTATCGTTCATGTATATATATAATATATTCCATATGTGCCATGGTAAAAAAATGCGACATGCTACACGCTATAATGGGAATCCCGTAAGGGATTTCTACATATTGGGACCCATGTTTGGGTGTGTTTAATCTTTTGGGTATGGGATTATATACTATGACAGAATATTATATATATACATACCTTCAGGTTCACTAAGTATGTACATATAGAAATATACATACAATAATTCATATATAATTCATATATATATATATATATAATCACCAGAAATATAGAAAAGTCACAAAAATCACCATATTTTTTGCCAAAAAAATCTACGACAAACTTCTATCTTTTTGGGGAGTTCCTCCGCCGCGCGGAAAATTCGAAAAAAGCGCCTTGGCCAACACGGCCTTGGCGTTGGCCGGCTTTTCCAGGCGGGCGGCCTCAAGCCAAACATCCTGGAGATCGCTCCAGACGGGGGTGGTGTTTTAGAATCGACGTCAGACGCTGGGGTGGTGAATTTATATGATGATTACTTAGGTATATGGTGATAAATAGTGATTATAAGTGATAAATAGTGATTATAAGTGATGAATAGTGATTATAATTGTGATTATTAGTGATTGTTGGCTATATGCCACTATATATCTTGCTATATAGTGATGAATAATGCAGTACTAGTGATTGCTGATATATCTGAATATATCTTAATATCTTAATATCTGTCAGTAATTATGAGTGATCACTAAACAAGGCAGATGCAAGAACCAATTAGATCTGTGACATTCAGTGGTTTTAACCAACAAGAAATGGGTACTTGACCAACCAAAATGCAATTAGGCCAACAAACACATGGTCTTAATCAAGTGACTAATCAAGTAACATTGACAATTCAAAATGAGTCACCACCAGGATCTATAAACGTGCAAAGTTGAGCACTGACAGAAAGGATCATGACAAAAAAGTACAACTGTTGACTCTCTGACTCTCTGAACTGGCTCGCTTCTTCAACCAACCTTGCAACAGATGTCATGTTTCTTTTTCTTTACGAGTTGCTGGATCTGAAACTAGGGATGGAACAACATGGAACAACATGTTTGAAACAGAAAACTCATGCGTTTAGGGTACCCATGCCTGAGCAGGAGGGCGTAATACCCATTGTGACATCTTGTGACAAGTGGCCAGTGATTCATTTAGTTTCTTGTTGGTGGTTTGAACCCCTCTGAAAAATATGAAAGTCAGTTGGGATGATTATTCCCAATATATGGAAAGTCATAAAATTCATGTTCCAAACCACCAACCAGGTATCTTTTCATCTCGCAGCCGTGCACTTCTCTCCATCAGCCACTACTTGGATGTTCAGAATCTGATTGCCGGTGGCATCTATGCAGGTGGCTAGTAGTGGGATGCAAATGAAATAACCCTCTGGTCATCAAATGTGGCCGGAAACCCCAACCTTATATGCTTTGCCAAGCATCTAATAGACATTTTCCAAACATCCCTGTTTGAGTACCAATGAATACCAATGAGTACCAAAAGGGCAAAAGTCGCAGTCGCCATCACTTCACGGCCCCTGAAAAAACGGCTCCTCGTTGTTGGGGCAATGCTTGCACCCTTGGGCAATCAGCTGTCGAGCGGACTGCACCTGTCAGGGATTCGCCATGATGGGAGGGTGAGATCCATGATTTTCATGGGGTTTTTCAGCCATATATTTTAGCCATGCTTAAACATGATATCCATGAAAAAAACACGTTTAACATGGCTGAAAAACCCCATGCGTCATAGTGTTTTTGATTGTTTTTGTCCATTTCCTCCGGTGAAACCATGGTAGAACAACTGCTCTGCTCCGGGCCTTACCAGCTACCTCTTCCAGACGAGCCGCGGCGATCCAACCTGCTTACTGCTGATGTGGAAAAGCAATGGGGTTTTCACCGTTTTTACCCGTTCAGCTTTAATGATCTACATACATGTTGGGTTTTTCATATAATTTTGTATGCTTTTTATCCTGATTTCTCCTGTTATCCTCCACGCAACGAATAAATCTTCGGATTAAAAACCTACCGTTTGTAGATCTTGCATTTCTTCCTCCACATAATATAGGGACAACAAATTATATCGATGTCCATATGCAAATGGAAGTTTAGTGGAGTGCAAAACAAAACTGGGTGAACCAAACTTTGGTGCCTTCGAAAACCTTTGTTTTTCAACCTGCTGAATTGCACCGCAAGCTTTTTCGGAACATAGTGACATCGAGCCCTTGCGGTGAAACATAATCGACTCCAAAAGTCATGGGATGTCATGGGCGACACCTCGAAACGTTGAGCTACAACTAACGTGTAGAGCATGTGCCGGGCTTCCATATAAGGACCTGATAAACGAAGTGGGATATGGTCGGATAATGAAGGATTGTTTTTCCTACAGTAGGAGGGATATTATTGATACATATATAATCATATATATATATACATATTCATACATATTCATATATAATGAGAATGAGATAAGTACAGATTGCACAATTTGGAAGCCGGATGGGAAACTCACATATTCACCAGATATGACTTACTGAATGTGTCTCGCCCCTGACTTGTCTCTATGAATATCGCGACAACTTACGCCTTTGGGAGCATCCGCAAAGTTTGATCCAATGGTCCACGGTCCACCAAAAAAAAGGAATATGATGAGACAGGAGGAAAACCTAAGTAGAATATACTGTAGTAAAATAAGAAAATAGGAAGGCCATCGTAGCAGCCCAGAATCCTATGGTCACATTCGAACAGTGACATGCTGGATTGATCCGCAAAAACAGATTAATATACGCCAAATATCCCCAAATCCTAGATGTGTTATATATATATACTCTCTGGTGAACTAACATAACTATGGAAAATCACCATTTTATAGCTGGGTTAATCAACTATTTCTAGCCATTTTCAATAGCAAACTGTTTGTTTACCAGAGGGGTTACAGTAATCATTATGTTAATAGATTTCATAATAGTGGTTAATAATCTATGTTACCACTATTATAAGCTATATGATGAGCTCTTTCCATGAAATCATGAAGAATTTTGCTCGGTGAATCTCCACACTCGGAGACCCGCTTCGCTTCACCTGGTAGAGCTTGAGATGTCTGAAATCACCAAGTCACACAATCAATGGTTGATCCTGTAGTCCATATATATATATATATATACACAGTGTGTATGTATATATATATACATATGCAGTATGTATATATATATATATAACTATATATATAGTATAATAATAATACATTATATAGTCTTATATAGTGTATACGGTGTATACATATATATATATATTATACACACTATAGTATATGTATATATATATGTATAGCTCTGAGCAAGATAGCGAATCCACAACTCCGATGATGCCCTGAATGTCTGTCCCGCCAAGCTCCTAGCTTTGGCGACACGCAAGACACCGTGCGGCAACAGTTCAGTCGGGCCATCCAGAATCAACTAACATCAACTAACTATATATGATTCTTTCCCGACTAACCATTATTAACCACCATTTATTAGTGTTTGGTGTCATTAAATGTTAACCATTTATGAAATTATTAATCATCAATAACACCATTATGAAACACTATCTATTAGCTATTTTTTGGTGTCATTGAATGTTATCAACTACCATTAATTATTAACTGGTTGGTGGTTGAGCCACCCCTCTGAAAAATATGAGTTCATCAGTTAGGATTATGAAATTCCCAACTGGATGGAAAAATAAAAGCAATGTTCCAAACCACCAACCAGATTATGTATATCCAACACTTGAATGACTTGAATGGTTTTGATAGTTGTATATTGATGTATATGATGTAATTATGTAATATTATGTATATGGGTTTGTCTGAAAATAGGGTATATTCCCAATTATAGCCATTTCATAGGGATAATGATCATTAACCATTGGGTTTCGGGGTACACTATTTTCAGACACACCCATATGATGTAAGTGTTCCCTATTCATTTTTGGGGCCAGGCCTAAGGCTGACATCTAAAAATCTCCGGGTTTGGCTTCTGCCAAACACAGGCCAGGCTGCAAGTTGAGAGTGATATGCCGTAGTAGTTCCATGCCCCTGCCCTAAACCATCCAAGAAAACTATATAAAACTGGGATGGAAGCAATGCACATAGAAACTTTGTAGCTTAAGATACGCTGCCAAAAAAAACATATTTAGCCGGGTATCAAATCTTTCCCCATGGCATTCATTGAGCTTTCACATACTGGTACCAAGGTTGTATTTTACCCAGTGAGTTAGGAGTGTACCCGAAATATATTCACAGATACAACGTAGCATGCGTTTCTGGAGAATGATTGGCGTTGGTTTTTATAATTTCACTTCAAATTGACTGGTCCAAGCCAAAGAAAAATTGAATTGGCAGAAGCGGAAAGGACTTGTTTCAGAGATGAAAGAACAAGATAACCTGCAAACATCAATATCCAAGCCTATCAACTCACTTTTTTGGGCTTTTTTGGGACATCTAAACCGAAACTATGTACAATGGGCTCGCCATTCGCCCTCAGCCGCGATGACCACACCAGGCCGCTGTGTCGGCACTGGAGGGCCACGCTCGGATCAAGTCGGTTTCATCAAAGCCTCGGTTCGAGGGATCACTGGGGAGGGATCACCCGGGATGGGAACACAATTGGGGTTGTAAGGAGTAGCCTCTGGTTATGACTAACAGTTCGCCATGGTTAAGCCATTAAGCCATGGCCCTAATGGAAATAGATGGTTTACCGAACTTAATAGCATGGTGGATCTTTCCATGGCTATGTTAAATAACCAGATGGTAACCAATAAGATCCAATAAGTATTTCGCCAACAGCAACAAGTGAGTAGTCAACAGGGATGTAGTAGGGATTCAACAAGCAGCATGTATCATAGCTAATTATTGACCCATCCCCATACATCATTACATCATGATACATCATGATACATTGTGATCTTGCCAAAGTACGTTCCAATTGCGTAAAACCGTGGATGTTTACTGAATGAAACATCTTAGTTGCGGAAAAAAAAAAAACATATGTATATAATATATATATATATATGTATGTATATATATATGTGGGGAAAAAAACAACTTCTCAATAAAAGTTATGCCCTAAAAGTGGGAGAAATGTAGAGCTCAAAGTTAGCACCTGGCGATTTTTTCTTCATCCTTTCGAGGTGCCCAAGAAATGTTCTGCGTAGGCTACTCTCTGTTGATAGGGTGCAATCGGTTGGTGGTGCGTTTTAACCATCTTGAAAAATGATGGAGTTCGTCAATGGGTTTTGGATGACATCCCATATATGAAATGGAATAATAACACATGTTTGAAACCACCAACCCGAAATAGATTTCTTCGCTATTTTCCATCCTTCTTCCGTGATTAGAATCTAGTTTTCGCAAGAAAACCATGCGCCTTCGCAGTCTCGGGGTATGATGAACCCCAATTTCTGAAGGGGGTTCTCACTAGTTCCAATCCATCCGCAGACCAGCAACTTCTCCCTCAGTGAAGTTCAACTGATTGAAACTGCGATGGCAAAGTAGCAGCTCCTCTAGCACACAGAAGGATAGAATTCTTTTTTGAATTGGAAGTCAGCGTTTTTTCGATGTGGGGATCAGAATGAATCGCCGGTTGGTGGTATACCTACCCCTCTGAAAAATATTAAAGCCAGTTGGGATTATTATTCCCAATATATGGAAAAATAAAAAATGTTCCAAACCACCACCAACCAGATCAGATAAACAATGTCCTAAAATAAGGAACCAAGGGATCCGTGCAATCGATCGTGTTTAGAGTAGGAGCCAAAGCCATGTCAGCTCGTGAAGCTTGCCAGTGACATGGTCTGCATTTAGGTGACTATCTGCTTTCATGTGGCAGCTGTCTGAGTTTCAGTGTCCCCGAGACACCTCAGCTTCAAAGTCCGGCAGGTGCTTTCTTGCCTGCTCCAACCATGCCTGGCAAGCCAGACATCTCCATCAAAATCAGTTTCTTCAGTGGAGGGCAATCCGAACTATCCCAACTTCACTATCAAATCTATCAACGAGGGATCTTCGAAACCTCCGCGAAATGAAAATTCTCTTGGGGCCCCTAAACCCGGAGACAGCCTGCAGAAATTCTTCTCTGGGCCTCCGTTGCAGCCTCGGCTCCGAGGTGATGAACATGACCCAAAAACATACCCCAAAAAACATCAAAACACCACTTGGAGCCAAGTGGCTTTGCAGAAAATTTAGGGAAAACTATATGGAAAACTCCAAAAATGATGGGTGATGATGGGTGATGATCATTTTCCACAAAGAGTTTCAGGCACTGCAGCCGCACAAAAAAGTGACCTTCATGGCAGGTGGGTATCCCAGAGGTTGAATCCCAGATTGTCGGGATGAAACACCATCCATCTTGCCTTTCTTGAAGTGACACGCTGCAAGTCGATCGCTTTTAATTTTGGCATGTTTTGACATGAATGTTCGATCATTTTCAGGATCTATTCAATCACATTCAATCACATTCAATCTATTCATTTTCATGGGATTGCATCCTGACATATCCTGACCATCTCAGGATTCAAAACCTCAAGATTTCAGATGTTACCGGATTTGCAGGAAAATTTTCGGGCACGCCATGGCACTTGGCACAGGCCCAGAGGAGTCGAGTCAACTGCGCTGGAGTGAACTGCAGCAAGTGCTGCTGGGCCGAAGAGAGCAAAGCTGTCACCTCGACCGCATCCGGGGGCCAAGATTCGATGTGTCTTTGTAACGATTGAAATTTCAATAGTAATAATAATAGTAATAATGATTGTTAATAGTGATTACTTTTGTAATAATAATTGTTACTAGTGATTATTATTATATTAATGATCACAAAAAAGAAAGAAAGAAAGAAGCATGGAAAGTGAAGCCACCTTCGAACATGATGTTCATTCTCTTTAATTCAAATGTTGAAGGATGGTTGTCCCATGTTGTCCCGTGGTTCTTCCGAAGCAGAATGAATCTGGGAGGTTTCCCGGGTCCAACTCATTGGAAAAACCAGTAGAACCAGCAGCTCATGCGGCCAGCGGCTGCCGTTGAGCATAGCAGTGGGATAAAGCTATAGCATCTCTACCCTTTGGACATCGAACATGGCAATGGAAAATCCTCACTAACTGGAGGTGTTGATGGGAAAATCATCTATAAATGGATGATTGCCATTGCCATGTTTGATTACCAGAGGATACCAAAATTCTGTGCCTGCTGTCCCAATGATACTTTCCCGCACTGACAGGGTAGCTTTAAGCAGTCAAGTCAAGCCTATGGCAGTCAGAGTGGGTGGCAGTGGTAGATAGACATCCCATTGTATCATTGTGGGTTACAAACCCCAATGAACCAGCTAGTACCCTCTGGTAAACATACAAAAAGCTATTGAAAATGGCCATTCAGAGTGAGTTTTCCCATTAAAAATGGTGATTTTCCATAGTTATGTTAGTTTGCCAGAGGGTAACATCAATATCCCTTCTGGACCCCGCTGGCGCGATGCGCCTGTTCTTCGCCCGGATCATAATTGAAGCGGGCGCAAGACCACAGGATGCCCGAAAGGCCTGAACATGAAAACCGCCAGGACAGAGCTGCTGGTTGCAGTGTACCCCTAACACGCAAGGAATCCTGAAATGAGAAGCCAAAAATGGAAAAATCCACTATCAAAATAGCTAAGTTCTGGAAAGGTGATTATTGTCGTGATTGGGGGAAGGAGATTGATGAAGCAGTTTCCCTTGATATTTCTTCATGATAAGTTTATCTGATTTTATATCTATTAATTCTGTTTGCAGAACAAGTTTGGCAAAATGTTTGCCTCAAAATACACCTAGCTGAGCACAAGCAATATGTCTCAGACTTGGATAAAGGGAACATGTACAGAACAGCCTGTGATTTGGTGGAAAGAAATCGTTTTTTCCTGCAAGCGTTCCCTTAAAGGGAATTCCGAGCCTTGCGCCCCGCAGTAGTCAAAGGCTGGCACTGTTCCTGCAGCAAGCATCGCAGATTGAACGCCATGATTCTCGTGGTACACCTATAGATTGTGCCACATGGTGGCAATCTATCCTATGACAAAACTGACCCTTACAATACAATTCGCTATGTAGTGTAGGTATATGAATATGTGACAGAGTGTTTGTGAAAGTCCCACTTCTGTTGGTCAGATAAGATATCTCTAGTTCCTGGTGAATCAAAGTGAAAACATGTCAAGACTAAACACCCCGGCCCCAACAATCTCAGGTGAATGTCTCACCAACCAGTTCACTATACCCACTTTCAATGGTCAACACCCCGATTTTTTGTTGACTACCCCAGTAAAATCCCCACAACTCATGTTTTTTTTCTCCCAATATCACAGTTGGGCCCAAGAATTCACTGTTCGATCATTAAAAAAAAACATCTCTACGTTCCTTGATAAACCACCCAATTTTTTCAAAGCGCCCCTGCTGGTTACCGAGATCATCATCCCAGGTTGGGCTACACCGCCAAGTTATCACTCTTGAGACTCTTAAAACAAACGGTTCCCAAGTTTCAAGATTGATTTTGATTGGTTTTGAGACGTTTTGAGTCAAAAATGTTCGAAACGCCCAAGTTGGAGCTTAAGAACACTGCTAAGGTTTCTTGTGTTTTTAATTATCACAAATTCTATAACCAGTTTCCCAGCCCCAAGAATGCCTTGAAAAACTCCTGGAATTCTGCCCAGTCTCTGCTCAGCTTCTCCATGACGCGCTGCAAAAAGGCCGTGCCTCACAAAACTTGGGATGGACATCTCACCGGGCTGAAATTCTACAGTACAACGAAACAATGGTGTTTTACATGTTTTTTTGTCCATTGAATCCATGGAAAATCTTGGGGTTGAAACTGTTGGGGAAACTTGGGGATGGTTCCAACTCAGACCACTGTTGAAATATATGTATATATATATAATAATATATATAATATATATATTTCGCCGCAGGGGCCCGATACCACCACAGTCATATCAATTCGTGGGTCAAAAGTACTCCCCATTCAGAAAGTGCTGCTGAAAAATGATCAGAATATCTGGGGCGGTATTGAAATCTGACCAGCCATCCTGCCTGGATTATGGCCAAGCAAGCCATAAACCCATAGGACGTAGGACAAGCCCCGCGGACCTGTCATCAGGAGGACCACCAACAAAAAAACAACACGTACGTAGCAAGATCCTCCCACTGAGCTGCAGATGTGTTCATAAAATCCATGCCTTGCACACCTCACTGTCAGTCAAACATCAGATTTTTTGCTTTAGATATGAAGACTTCTTGGCAACAACACCGTATTTATACGTTTGTGGGTACCCTCTGGTAAACTAACATAGCTATTGAAAATGGCCATAGAAATAGTTGATTTTCCCATTAAAAATTATGATTTTTCATAGCTATGATTGTTAGTTTACCAGAGGGTAAATATCAGATCTCTGTTGATTAAATCCCATTCAGCCATTTAAAACCCAACGTCTTTATTATTGCCCAATCTGATCATACCTCGTTTTCTTGGACGCCGTGTTGCTGGTACATTCCCATTGATCCCCACTCCATTAATCCCAAATGTTCAGTATCGCTATAGTTGTTATATCATTGGGATCAATATTGATTACTGGATTGTTATTGGGATTCAGAGATTGTTATTTTGATTTTCAGAATGTCTTATATTAGATCCATGAATTCTATTTACCCCCATCATTTAACTATGTTTAGTGATGGTTATTGTTACATCCGTAGTACGGCATCTAACATCCCCATTGAAATTATTGCTGCTAATCCATTGGTTATACCCTCTGGTAAACTAACATAACTATGGAAAATCACCATTTTTAATGGGAAAACTCACTATAAATGGCCATGTTCAATAGCTTTTTGTACGTTTACCAGAGGGTATCCCAACTGATCTATTCATCCCATTTTTTCAGTGTTGTTACGGGTGTTACTAGATCATTCATGATGATTTGTCATTAAAAATGTCGATGTTCCATATATCGTATATCCAAAAAAAACATCCTTAAACTATTGTTTATCCATCAGCGATTGACAATTCAGTGTTAATATCCTAGCATTCATCCAATTCATCCCCATTTTATGGTTGTTATATCATGAACCCATTAAATCACCATTTAAAACAAGCATTTAAAACCACCATTAACCCAGTAAATCCTTAGCAAATCACCATTTAAATCATATGTTTCCCCATTTAGTTGCTAGTTTCTGGTGAGTTTGACACCTAGGGGAAATTGGAAATCACCATTTTTAGATATGTTTAACCAGTTATATATAAATGGTGATTTCCCCATAGGACTTGATAGGCAAATCACCATGCACCTGCTTCTCCCGTCACATTGAACCGGGCAACGGAGCTCTGTGAGTTCCCGGTTGCTGCGGCACGGCAAGGCGCGCAGCAGCACCAGGCTGGGGTCCAGCTGCAACTTGTTGCAGGACCACCTTGGGATGTTCGTCACCTTGGGATGTGAAAAAAATTCAATGAGATTAATATATAGATTAATGATGGTTAATGATAGTTAATAATGATCAATGATAGATTAATGATGGTTATATAATGATAGTTAATGATGGTGAATGATAGATTAATGATGGTTATATAATGATAGTTAATTTTAGATTTGGAGATTGAGATGAAATATCGTTTTTAGCTGACCGGCTCGCTCCAAGGCACAAGAGACTCGCCAGCTTTGCAGGTTCAAAGCCTTGGATCTGAATACCCAGGTGCGTTTCAGAGTTTAGCTGGTTGGTGGTTGAGCCCTACCCTAATGGTTAATATACCGTTAATAATGGTTAATATATGGTTAATGATGGTTAATAACCTTTTCTGGTTGGTGGTTGAGCCACCCCTCTGAAAAATGATGGACTTCGTCACTTGGGATGATGAACTTTCCAACTGAATGGAAAGTCATAAAATTCATGTTCCAAACCACCAACCAGCTAGACTTGAGATTCAGATGCCATCTTTGGTAGATGTTGATAGTAAATCAAAAAACTACAGAATTCCCGTGCGAAAAGAAAAAAAGTCTCCAGATCTGCGAAAAAAGGGACTCCCAATAAATTCACACCATCCCAGAAAGGGCATCCAACTCCCATCCAGTTCACCACATGTCTCACTGGCCAGTTCAACATATGGAAGTCCAAACCAAGGGTGCCCCAAAATCTCATGCTTAATGTTGGTTGATCACCTTCCGCATGAATATAGCCATAAAATGGGGCATGTCTACCCTAAAATATGGCATTTTCAGGATGTTCGTTGAGAAGTCGATCATGCTCCCATGAAAAACCAATGTTTCCCCCATTGTCCTTGGTTCCATGGACCAAACTTCGCATCCCACGTGGCCGGCTCCTGATCCGCAACCCCAAGTAGCTGTCCAGCTGTTCTTCCGCCTGCTGCAACAAAGGTCTCAGCCGCTCCCCTTCGTCTACCTTCAACTTGGCAAAAGCCCAGAGGATGTTTGCAATGTCCACCTGGTAGGGCTGGGAAAAACCGCAGTGAAAAACATCACAACGGTACAACTGGAATATTTTTTTTTTCTAGCCGAATGAAATAGCCCATTTGACAACAATTCTGGGCACATTTGACTTATACCATTTGTTCATTCAGTGGCTGCTTCATCTATGAATCTATATAGATATACCTTTTTGTGGTGTGTGAGGTTCTGACTCGCATCGATGCGACATTCGTTTTTTTTTTCGGAATCCCATGGATTCCAACCAGCGGGCTCTGCAGCAATCGAATTGAGATAGACTTCCCAAAAAAAACACTGATGATACCCACAACAAAAACCACTAGGTACTATTGAAATAGATCAATAGATAGACCTAGATTCAGACTTCCCGAAAAAAAAAAAAACATAAATAGCCACTGGTTTTGTGTCCACTATGAACCTTTTGGGTATTTTAAAATGGCTAGCATCCCCGGGGGCTCACAACGGAATGAGTCGAGTCGTCGCCAAGTCGCAGGAGCAAAACTCTGAACGATTTCTAATGAACGAGCCACCACCTCTGGTCGTGCTGTGCTCAAAAAAATCCGAAATGGGCGCCATGGGATTTTAAGGCCTCATGCCAGATAGGCATGTTTCTTTGTTCGTTTGTTTCTTTGTTTGCTTTGCTTTGCTTGCTGGTTTGTTGCTTTGTTTGCTTTGTTTGCTTTGCTTTGCTTGCTGGTTTGTTGCTTTGTTTGCTTTGTTTGCTTGCTTGCTTGCTTGCTTGTTTCTGTTGTAGGCAGTATAGATGTATAGTGTAGTGTACATACATAGCTACATATAATTCATACACCATTATATCCTTAACCTGAATTTGTTTGTACTATGTGTGCGGCATTCCAACCGCCACACCAACACATTCATTTGGGACGTGGAACAGGATGGGTACAGGATCTTGAAAATGGTCCGGTCAATCTGTTTGCCTCAACATGCCTCACCCCATTATCTTTGTACTTCCGATCTCTCGTAGTCACGTAGTTCTATAGTTACTGACCTTCAGTGGACATACTACCTTCAGGCCACGAAAATCACGTACAACGAAAACGTCTTCCCCACTGGAGTTGGGGCTGGGTCTATGCCGGACCATCTTTGGGGACGAACTCATACCAGCTAATTGTTCTGCCAGTGGCAAGCACTTCAAGGTCGGCCCCCAGAAATAAGTTGGTTTAACAACATTTGAAAAAAAACAGTCTCTGTATATATATATATATACAAATTAAATCAAGTCACCCTGGAGTATCCAAGATCCCCAGGCCCAGAAACCACAGTGTCACAAGATGTCACAAGATCTAGGCCCCGGCTGCATCCAGGAAATGGTTGCCAGGATGGAAACCCAACCTGCCAGGAGATTGGCCAGGGTTTGTATGAAAAGTCTCCTAAATCCACTGTTTGATCATCATTTTCCCGATGTGACCGTCTGGTTGTCACATCATCCCCCTGCCGGAACCACCGAATCATGCGCTGAAATCCTCGTCGGCATTCATATGAAACACAGGTCAAACAGCTACACCGTAGGATCAACGTCCTGATCTTTGAACCCACCAGTCCTAAGTCCCACCTGGCAAAGGACCAGAGGAGATTGGCCACGTCCATTGGTTCAAAGTCGTCCATGGTACTACTGCTGGTGTCCACTAAGGCCTCGGCTGCCCAGCTGGGGCAGATGTCTGTAGACATCCGCAATGTTTGGCAAGTTCACCATGATGACGTTTTTCTATTCACTGATGTTTCACCGCCCAAAAAGTGCTCAATACCACCATAAATCGGTATATTGTTGGTGATATCATTATATCCAATTCGTATCCATCGATTCTCTCTCATCATCGAACCAGTTCCTAGGAAAATTGCCATTGAACTTTCTGGGGAAATCGGGCGTTTCCCATCCCCCCAGTTACTACCTTGCCATTTTTTTGGCCTCCAGGAAGGCGTCACCGGGTTGGTAGCCAAAACGGGCGCAGGCCCAGAGGCTGTTCACCATCTCCTTCGGATGGCTGGGGCGGGCCACTACACTAGTGACTGTTTAGTAGTGTTGCTGCACATAGTATTTAAGTATAGTCAATAACGGGAAATCATGGTTAATAGTGGTTAATAGCGGTTAATAATGGAGTGCTTGAGCAACAAACATGAGGATATGGAAGTTTCCTAAAATGGGGGGGTTGCGCGCAAATCATCCAAGTCATTAGACCATTTTAATATTGAAACCTATGGTGACTTGGGATGCCCGTGAATCAATGAATCAGTCAATGAATCAATGCGCCAATGAACCAATGAATCATTGAATCCATGAATCAATGAATTCATGAAGCAATGAGGGAAGGGATGGATAGATGGATAAATGAATGGACCGGTGGGCGAGCCACTTTTCTTTGTTGAGCTACTTCTTCACTGAGCCACTTATTTGGGCTGCTCTGACCTGCCTCCCAGCTAGCTCTTCTGTAGCGACCCAATTCTTTGCTGCGCATAGCCGTGCCAATGCGTTTTGTCGCAACCGGTTGCAAACCCGCACAGCAGGAGCGTCGCACGGTGGTTGACATGGTGATGTGGTTGACATGATGGTGGGAATGCTAACCATGACAATCGTCCGTAACTTGGAAGTTTCCCAACTAAACTTCCTTTGAAATTACTTGGATATAGCCATATGATATGTAAGTTGGAGTATTTGACTAGGAATAGCTGAGATGTTCATGTTGGATATATGTTGGATATATGTTGGATATATCGATAGTTGGAGTTGGAGACGTTTATAAATCAATTTGTGGTCATCTTGTAGGGTGGTGTTTACCCCAACGCCTACTTAGTAGCCACGTTTTGGAGACATTATTGGGGCTGCCCAGGTTCGATCAGTTAAGACCACAACATACCGCAACAACTCGCTGCAGTGTGCTGCACGGCAGCTTTTGCAAAGCACTGAGAGCTGTCCCAAATGGCCAGTTAGACTTCCTTCTCCATTCATGGTATAATGACCGACCTATTCCCTATTCGACCTATTCCCGAATCTACTGTTTTAGCTTATTAATTAGGAACATAAACTTTCGATTGTCATATATTCTGATATTAAGATGTTTTTGGCGGCGAAAATCACCAGACGTCCTGCGGCTTGGACTGTTTCAGCTGAGGCAGCGAGGCGTCAATGACCTAGAGACCAAGACACCAGGTTTCTGTAAAGTATGGGTATCAAGGAAATATTAAATGGATATTAATGGACATATCTTTGAAACATAGTTTATATTGATGTTTATATGGAGGAGTCGGAAGAGAATCACCGTTCTGGGATGCTCGGTGGTTTCACCCCCCGAACATAGTCAAATTCATCCCATTGGGGGATCGTGGAAGAGAACAAAGGCTTGAAAACAGCAACCAGCTACCCTCTGGTAATGACTAACGTAGCTATTGAAAATGGCCATAGAAATAGTGGATTTTCCCATTAGACATGGTGGATCTTTCCATTGCTATGTAAACGTTTACCAGAGGGTAGGTCAAGTGGGGCTTCATCACTGGAATATGCCGGATTAAAAGCTACAACTGTCACATACAAGAAGTCAGGCTTTCCAAATCATCGATGCTGCAATAATGTCCAGTTCAATGGAAAAAAAATGCGGGTTTCTTAAAACAGGGGTACCCATGGGTACCCCTAAATCTTCCAAGTCAATCAACCATGACTTAGTATTGAAACCTGTGTTGACTTGGCATACCCCCAGTTTAGGAAACATCTAAATGATGAACATAGATGAACCAAGGAATTCTGCTTCAAAATTTGAGACCGTCCCCCCAGGTAGATTCCCACTTCTTGCAGAGCTCAAGCTGCAGAACGCAAGAATGGCTCTCCCGGATCATATTCCACCTGGCTTGGGCATTGCTTGAAACAATGGCTATATGAACCCCTATGACTAGAGACTTAGTCACTAAGTCGAGACGCTTCAATGATGGTATATACCCATTGTAGGGAAACCTCCATATCCCAGATGTGAATAGATGTGATAGGTTCCAAGGTAGCCCTGCTGTCCACGTTGCAGGAGTCCATTTCTAGGCATGATAGAAACCCATGGTAAAACCATGGCAAAACGCAGAAAAAGCCGATGTAAAACCATAGCAGACAAATGCAAACAACGAATCTATTGAAAATCATCGAAAATCATCTAAAATATTGCAAAATACTCTATTACCAACCTAAGAAATTCCCTGGATGCTCAGCACTGAAAAATGCCTAGTCGGCCCATGGCCTTGGCAAGAGACCAGAGCACCGTGGCCAAGGCTTGCGATCTGCCAAGTCCATCCCCAGTCATGGTAGCTTTACGGCAGTTTACGGCGGTGACAGTTTACCACATGAGATATATATCTGGTTGGGTTGGTGGTATACCATGGTATACCTACCCCTCTGAAAAATATGAAAGTCAATGGGAAGGATTATTCCCAATATATTATGGAAACTCAAAAAAATGCTTGAAACCACCAACCAGTATATATATATATACATATATTTGATGTGCATGTTGTTAACCAATGGAAGAAAGAAGCTGAGGATACAAGAAATAGGTGGCTTTCGAGCCTCCAAACAGCACATAGATGTATGAATAGACTTGCATGTCAACACATGTCTACATGTGTTGGTGTCAAAACATGGTAGAAATGTATAAGGCATTGTCATTCCACCAGGGTGATTCCGAAAAAAAAATGGATATTAATGAACCCCATGCTGAAAATGGGGGACAACCTCCATTCCCTTGACTGGGATGCACCCCCAAGTTTCAGCACCAGGTCTACATGTTCGTAGGACCTACGTGGGGGTGTGGGGTCCAACAAATTGGTTCCATGGAATTTTAGCTCTAATAGTTGAGATGAAAAGCCCAACTCAACCGCTACACATCAAACACGTAGAACCACTTACAACATTACCATGGAATGCAAACCTCATAAGTGGGGATGAGGGATGCAACTGATGCAACTAATTATCCTTAAATAACCAGTGAGGTCGAAAAAAATCATAGGTACTCACCCCCATCTTCACTCGACTTCCCACCTGAAGGTTGTCATCAGTTCGCTCGTGCGGGACAGCAACTTCCGAAACCCGGGATCACCACCTGGGAGAGCCATTGTGGCTATGCTGTTGTTGCGGGGCGATGGTGATGTCAACTTCGATTTCTGTACATCCACTTGATATATGTATGTATATAATGTATATAATTATATATATAATTATATAGTAATATAGTGTATATATATATACATATATATATATATATTGTAGATTTATGTGTATTATAGATTTATATAGTATTGTGAAGCGCAGCATCTTGTGATGTATCATATGTGCATCTACACTGCTTTCCTGATGTTTTTCCATCTGGCGTTGGGTTTCCTAGACATTCCCTGGGTCTTACTGTAATCGTTTGAACCATAACCATTGCCGTGTATCCATGTCAAGCAGTCCCAAAAAGTGTCAGCCCTGCAAAATTATAGGCCATTGTATAATCCACATGATCTTTGGTGATATTCCGCCTGTTGCTTTGGTGATATTCCTCCCAATTTTGCTGAGGAAAACACACACATTTCATCCGTGAATCATGGAACCGGGCGATGGCACCCAAAGCAACGTCAAAAATATTCCCCGAGGATATAACCCATTTATGTGTATATAATTGTATATATATATAGATATATATAGATATAGATAGATAGGATAGGATAGGATAGGATAGGATAGGATAAGATAAGATAAGATAGATAGATATACTATGATTATATATGTATGTATGTATAATAAATGTTTTCCCATTAAAACATCCATTTCGTTCCGGGAATTCTAATGATTTCCCGTAGCAAACTGGATCAAATTCGCCAAAGTTCCCGCATCGCCCGAGGCGCTGAGAGTCGTAGTCTCATTGGACTGCGCTAAACGAGTCAAGGCCGCCCGGACGTGATACCTCGTCCGCCCAGGGACGGTGAGGTTGGTGCCATCCAAAAGAATGAAGATTTGACGTGGCTAAAAACAATATGCAATATCCAACATCCAATCAATATCCAATCAATTCCATCATCCAATTGATTGATATTGGATATGGACATATGGATAATAGATATATATATATATTGATATCATATCATATCCATAAAGATTCGGAAGAATTGGATGGTGGATATTGATGGATATTGGGTATTGGAGATGATTTTCTTCTTTGGATTGGAGATCATCGTTGACAAACTTTTTTCAGAGGGAAACAAAAATCATTTGAGGATCATCCTTGGAAAATGGCGAGCGTCTGCTTGGTAGAGGAAAATTACAAGGAAAAGACCAAGAAAAGAGGCATTGAGGAACACCAAAAGCCACAGAGGAATGGACAGTCATTTCTGAAAAATCGAAATATTCGCCAGATGGTACACTGTTGCATCTCCAAAATCTTTGACCAGGGAACATCTGCCTTTCGGTGTCTCATGTCATGGCTCGTCCCGGAAATCTGCTCGAGTAGCATTGATCATGAGAGTTTACTCACCACTATGGATTTGTTGTATTCGGATGTATTGAATGTGTGACTATGTCGAATCTGTAATAGGCTACTATAGGGGAAACTCAATAATAAACCTACCATTTGGGGATGGTTTATACCATCCATTTATGGTGATTTTGGGGATGGCTATCCACGACAGCCACGGTACTCGTTCAGGACGTTCTCGTACTGTTCTACCTCATTCCACCATGAAAATACGGCTACGTTACGGGAGACTGGAGGGTTTTTAAGGACAAATAACAGTTGCAACTTACATCCATGTACCCACCAATGGTTGCAAGAACAAACTGAGTGGTGGCTCTCCCCACAGTTCTTGATTTTTGTTTTTCGTCAGTGTTTTTTAAGCGATTGTCCCATCTCACAACAATACAACTAATATCGTAGAATGTCTATCCATCAACCCAGTAGTCCAAAACGGATGGCTGAATAAGCTGAAATTTCTTGGGTAATTATCCCACCAAAAAAAAAAAAACATCCATCAATCTGTTCCCTCAAAAATGGAGGTGCAGCTAGGAAGTGGGTAATACCTGTACCCCCAGTGACATTTATGGTTCCGCAGTTCTAGAAAGGTTACAGATCAGTTGAGAAACCACTTGTTGTGTGAGATGCACATCCATGCCCTCAGCATTTTGGATGGTAAATACATGTGTGTGTGTGTTCCCACTTGTGTATATAATTTGAAGAATCATCCCAAAAAAAAACATCAATGGATGGGCATCGTTTGCATCATCCCATTCAGGGAATTCTACAACTGCTTGGTGGTGCAATAACCATATTGAAAAATATTAAGTCAATGGGAAGGATGACATCCCATAAATTATGGAAAAAAACATGTTTGAAACCACCAACCAGACACAAATAGCTATTTCATCAACCCCATCAAACCCATGGGCTTTTCACATTAAACTCATGGAAAAGCCCATATGTTTCACGGACCAACCGCCGCCAAGGCGCCAGGAAAAGGAGGTGGTTGGAGGTCTCCGCCGCTTTCAAGCGCCCTGTGAGTTGCTGCGGCGTCAGCGCGTTGCCCGCGTTGCCCGCGTTGCCGCGCGACGAGGGGCGAAGAAGGCTGGGACGACGGGCGAAGGCCTTGGTTGAACCAAGATGTCGAAAGGATATAGGCTCTATATAATTCTGTATGAACTATATAATTTATATATGTGTGTATGAATTATGTGTATATATATATATGTTAATTTTACCATATAATACCATATATATATATAGGCTCAAGGCTGGGGGTTCCCCGGAGCTTCGAGGAACCCTCAGTCTTGATGCTATACCATAAAGGTCGTTCTTGTATA
>Ga0126342_10002840_pt1 | contig 27763 bp, 20 predicted proteins | sample Cyp1metagenome_FD_92528 | JGI IMG/M metagenome (GOLD analysis project Ga0126342, IMG submission 92528) | Coral microbial communities from Lord Howe Island, Old Settlement Bay, Australia - Cyphastrea 1 metagenome | ecosystem: Host-associated > Invertebrates > Cnidaria > Coral ... | reverse complement strand
ATGTATGTGTATGTATGTGTATGTATGTGTATGTATGTGTATGTATGTGTATGTATGTGTATGTATGTGTATGTATGTGTATGTATGTGTATGTATGTGTATGTATGTATGTATGTATACATGTATGTGTATGTATGTATACATGTATGTATACATGTATGTATACATGTATGTATACATGTATGTATACATGTATGTATACATGTATGTATACAATGTATGTTGTCTGTCTGTCTGTCTGTCTGTCTGTCGGTCGGTCGGTCGGTCGGTCGGTCTGTCTGTCTGTATGTATGTATGTATGTGTATATATACATATATTATATGTATACATATATGTATAGATATATATGTGTATATACGTGTATATATGTGTATATATGTATATACGTATATATATACTATATATATACTATATATATATGTATATGTATGTATATGTGTATGTAATTATATGTATATATATATATATATGTATTTGTATATATATATAAACAAATACATATATATATGTATATATAACCCAAAAAAAATATAGAAATGGGTTTCAGTGGAATATGTTTACTATGTTTTGAAATGTGAGGATCATATTTGGAGGATCATCGCACGAATCGTGGTGAATAAGCCTAGTTAGTAAGTCCCCTAAGTGGGGTTGTCCCATTTATAACTATGGTTATAGTAAACCCCAAAAGATATGGTATAATGTAGGCTATTTAACCCCAAAAAAACAATGGCACATTTCAATTTTTAGTCAAAAAATGTTACGATGAAACATATTTTCTACCATTTCTTGAGTGGGATTTTACTTTTCTATGTGTTTTGGGGATGGCTATACCCTGTGGTAATCACTGGTAATCTAACGTAGCCATGGGAAATGGCCATGTTTTTCTATACGTTTGATTAGCGTAAATCACCAACCCAAATGGGTAAGCGGCTATGCAATTTTCGGCGCAACCCACCATGTTTAACATGACTGTAAAAAAACCCACAACTGGAAGAGTTTCAAGACTTGGGATTCAAAAATCCTCCAAAACTCCCATGATTTTGCCATTGACAACAGCCATACAATAAGGGATGTTGTGGTCGCCACATACAACGGACTGGTCGCCACAAGCAACAAGTTTTTTGGGATACCATGGTATACCAAAATGTGATACTCCGAAATTGCCATTTACTTCCATTTACCCTCCAGTAATTTGTTACATGGCTATTGAAAATTGCCATTTATAGTGGATTTACCCAGCTATAAAATGGTGATTTTCCACAGCTATGTAACAGTTTACCAGAGGTTAAACCTCCATTAATCACCATTAGATCCCACTAAATCACCATGAAATCCCATTAAATCACCATTAATCACCATTAAATCACCATTAAATCACCATTAATCACCATTTTTAGGATCCTGAATTTAACGATTACAACGAATGGCTCATTTCAATCGTTTCAGACACCTCCAATCCGTAAAATCTCCCAAGTCAGAGGGAGATTTTATGATGGCCACATAACCTTTGTTAAGAGGACATAACCAAACAACCAAGGTATTTTTAATAGCTCATACAACCAAATAGTTATGTTTTTTCATATTGCCATTAAACATCCAATATTATTATATAATACATATTATGACAATATAATATATATATATATATATTGCTATTAAACATCCTATATATATATGTATACATACAAGCTATGTATATATATATATCCTATGGTTTACTATAGTATTCCTGACTTTCTAAACCAAGCCCCGGCTCCCGCCTCCGTTGCATCGGCGCTCGGATTGGCGCTCCTCGCCTGGTGCAGCGCCGGCGCGAAGCCCACTTTGGGCGAGCTGCTGGCGTCGAAGACCGTGTAGTACCTCTGTGGTGGTGGCTGCCCTCTGGATTTAATGGTGTTAATGGTGATTTAGTTGGATTTTATGGTAATTATGAGTTTTTCTTACTAATCAGTAATTTGGATGATTAGGAATTTCCCACTCATCACTAATCATCACCCTCTGGTAAACTAACATAACTATGGAAAATCACCATTTTTTATAGGTAAACATACAAAAAGCTAACTGGAAAACCACCATTTTTTAAGAACGGGAAATCCTCCTTTGCGAACTGTTAGTGCAAACCAGAGGGTAATGATGGCTACGAATGATGGCTATTACCCTCTGGTAAACTAACATAGCTATAGAAAATCACCATGTTTTATGGGTAAATCAACTATAAATAGATTAAATAGCCATTTTCAATGGCAAACTGTAAACGTTTACCAGAGGCTAATGGTTTACCAGAGGGCTATGAATAATGGTTTACCAGAGGCTTCTGTCCGGGATGATCATCTGTTTTTAACGAGTCCCATTGACGATTATATCCTATTTTTTGTATTTCCGTTCTATTACCATTAAATTACCAATACCAATGGTAATACAAATATCATGTATATTCATTTATTATAATGGTTAACGAGTGGATTCACCCGACTTGTCCCACGAACATAGCTAGGGATAGAACTGATCTGGTTGGTGGTTGACCTACCACCCTCTGAAAAATGATGGACTTCGTCAGTTGGGATGACGACAGTCCCAATATATGGAAAGTCATAAAATTCCATGGTTCCAAACCACCAAGCAGTGTTTGTTGGTTTATAAACCATTATAATCCCCATTAACTATAGTTATATCTACCATAAACCATAGTTAATCCACATTTCCCAAGCAGTACTTAGTAAATGGAATGAGTCAACAAGTAGCAACGCCTATAGCGGAAAAACACGCGGAGTTCATGGGAAATTCATGGGAATTTTGGGGAAATATAATGGTTTTTAATGGGAATAAATGGGATTTCAGGGGAATTTAATGGGAATAGGATTTCATGGAATGTCATTGGGATTTCATGGGAACTTATGGGGATCTCATGGGAACTTATGGGGATTTCATGTGAATTTCATGGAAGTTCATTAGGATTAAATGAGAAATTATGGTGATTTCATGGGAAAATCTTGGAATTTCACTGGGATTGCATGGCATTTAATGGGATTTTTTGCTGACATTTTTTGGAGATTTCCATGGGAGTTGCATTGGAATTTAGAGATGAGATGGGATATACTGACCATTTTCTGGCGATGCTCTTTGAGACGACCTACCTTGATAAAATGATGATTTGAATGGCCAAAAACTGTCAGGATAAAATGGTGATGTAATATCATTGCCTATCTTAGATACCCTGCAAAAAATTAAATTCTTTGCTGGTTAGTAGATATTCCAATTGATACCAAAAGACTGAAGGATTAAAGTAATTATCCATCTAAGATTGACCTAGATATGGTGACATTGGGCATATCTTATGGGTTTAGAAATGGTACAAGTAATAGTGGGGATTATTGGAAGATACCTAGAAGATGGTGGTACAACAGGTATATTTCATCGGATACCACCTACCACGTTGAGGAAATTATGGCTAACCATCAAATTTGGCGGTACCCTATTTTCTGCTAGTATGATGATTCTGCGACAAATCGGATAAAATTTGGATGTAACTGTAACATTATCTAACTTATTTAACCAGCCAGAAATTGTGGTTTTGCGAAGACAGATGCAGAAAAATTGTGATTTACCTAAAAAAAACACACTAAAAATGCTATGCCAAACTGCTGCGACACCATATTTTCATGATGAGTAAGTAGCTAACAACCACAAGAATTTTCATGCGCTACTGCTACATCTTGGTTAGCCTACTGGCTTGATCAAGTTCCCAAGTTTCCAACGGTCCAAATCTACCCATTGACAAATCGTGAAAATGGGCTCAGAAGATTGAAAAAGGCTAGTATCAGTAGCCCTCAGTAGCCCTCATTTTCATTCATGTTCTCCTATTATACCTATTATATACCTATTATATCGAGTATTATTGGTATACCTATTATACCTATTGGTGAAGAAGATTCCAGTATTATTGGTATACCTATAATACCACTCATTTTCATAATAGCTCTATTGGTGAAGTAGATTCTATTGGTGCCATCGGTCATATCCCTCCCGAAATTTCGCTGCATTGATTCCAACAAACAGAAAGGGTTCGCAAAAGGAAAACCAAAGACCTAAAGAAATGCACCCGACCTGGTAAACATACAAAAAGCTATTGAACATGGCTGGCTTATCGTTGGTTTACCATTCTGAAAAATTGTGATTTTCCACCGTTTTTTGTATGTTTACCAGAGGTTAAACCTCCATTAAGCACCATTAGATCCCAGTAAATCACCATGAAATCCCATTGAATCCCATTAAATCATCATTAATCACCATTAGATCACCATTAATTAATCACCATTTTTAGGATCCCGAAATTCCCATTGAAAAATGGGTGGATTTTCCAGTTCGCAAACTTTCATATCTCATACAAGGTGAGACCCAGGGCCTTTTTGTCAGAAAAATCATCCCCATGAACCCATGAACTGTGAACCAAGTTATGAGCATCAACCTGTCGCAATTTCGTAAGGCCGAAAACCTCGTAAAAATAACATGCTAGATATATATATATATATGCAGCACAAGAAAAACTATGTTAACCCAACTCACATCTGTAGCTTTTCCCAACATCCAGAAACACGAGGTATCGGTGATATTCCCGGTGTAGGTCGATGACCAGACCCAGGATCTACATAGGGCCAAAACATCCTGGTTGAACCTGTTAAATGCTCATGTTGGAGAAGATGGTCCCCATTGCTGTTGGTCTATATACCTATTATATACCCATTATATACCTATTATATACCCAGTTTTTCCTATTATATACCTATTATATACCTATTATATACCTATTATATACCCATTATATACCTATTATATATCTATTATATACCTATTATACCCTGCCACATATAAATGGCCCTATTTTTGGGGTAGACCCAAAAAAAACATTGCCAAACATACGCTGGGTCAGTATCCCATCCCATTATACTGGTTAGTTGATAGGTATCCCTTTAGACTATGTGTTGTAATAATCCCCAATTAATCAGGTAGGTTAATAACCACCATTTCATAACCAACCACCAGAGGCAAATTTGTTCCTGGCTCATCTCACTTTATTGGTACATCCCCATGATATCCCAACACATATCCTCAATATTCCCACTTATATACCCATCCATACCCATCATATTACCATGGTGCTAGTTAAATTCCATGTTTTGTTATAAACTTTGCTAGTTGGAAGGATTGTTAGTTCCATCCACATTATTTCCTACACTCTAAAAACGGTTGAAATCATCCCACGGATCGTAAGTCTCCAATCAGTGGCTTGTATCCATGCGTATCCCATTTTGTATCGTGGGTGAACGAACTAACCTTAAGGTTACTAAGCAGTTACTAATTACATGGTTTGTAACTATGCTTACTACACCAGTTACTAAGTACATAGATGGTTTGCAACTATGCTTACTACCTGGTAATGAACCATAACTATGGTAATGATTCATAACTATGATTACCATGTAACATTTATAGATGGCTTATAACTATGGTGATAAACCACTTCCGAGTCCCCGATCCTCCACGGAATTCTCCGCGCCTCTGCAGCACGGGCTCCCCGAGGATCAGCGTGCGGGGGTGCAGCGGCGGCGGTAAATCAATGTGCATCACCATGGGCACCTGGGGAATATGATGACTATATCTGCTTGGTAGTTTGAACCCCTCCCAATATATGGAAAAATAAAAAATGTTCCAAACCACCAACCAGATATAATGACTATCATACCCATGGTGGGGATTAATCATTGACTAATGACTATCAGACACTATAGAAAAAATATATCAATTACAGTAGGATATACCCTCTGGTTATTTAACATAGCCATGGAAAATCACCATTTTTTATAGGTAAATCATCTATAAATGGGCCACCTATACGTAATGACTATATAATGATTATATAATGGGCACCTGAGAGGGAATTAGACAATGGGAATATCATTTTCCGATCAGACAATGCTGGGGATTGTTTTGTGATTCATTGATTAGTGTGGGAATAGTATAATGACTATATATCATGACTAATGTGGATTAATATGAATCAGACTATATAAATGACTATATTATGACATATCATGACTATATCATGACTGGGGATTAATCCTTGATTAATGACTATCAAACACTATAGTTAATGACTATCAATAAGGATATAATGACTATACAATGACTATAATGACTATGGGAAATATAATGACAGTAAAGATTCATTGATTAGTGTGGGAATTTCATGGGATTTAATACCATGGGCTGTATGGGCTGGAAATTGGATGATCACCTGATCGTTTTTTCCATGATTTCATGGGAAAATATATGAATATATCATGACAGCCATCATGGGTCTGATGAAGCCCCAAATCTGATGCTATCTGAGAATGGTAGAAGAATGACTGGCCGATTTTTGGGTGCATTAAGTGCACTATTTTCGGACAACCCCCTCCCTTGGCCAGCTCAGGGGAGCTCGGCACCCTTTAAAATACCCGTAAAACTTGGACGACGTTTGGTTTTTGTTGGGGGAGATATATGACGAACTAGTGAATTAGGGGGTAACAGAAAGCAACAGACATCACTGGCCTCAGCTCATAGCAGATAGCTAAGTTGGCGTATAAAAAGGGGTTTTCAATGGTTTTTTGCAAACTAGCTAATCGAGGCTATAGCCTTCCTGTATGCTTAGAACAATTTATATGAATTATATGATCACACACATATATATATATAACCACAACGATGTTCACATGAGTGTTATATGAGTTCTTCATATGTACAAACTATAAATCATATCTAACCAACATTAAACTGTATATCTATGTAATAGATCACGATATACATCCATAGACAGCTCTTAATCATATTCATGACCATCTATTCATTCCAGGGCATTGGCTGAGATATGGCCAGCGGTGAACGAACGCACCCCGACAAACATACCTCGATGTCCACCATCCGGGCGTCTGAAAAACATCGTGGGAAACCCAATGCCATAGTCACCAATGCCATAGTCACCATCAACAATAGATATGGGATCATTACCCTCTGGTAAACTAACATAACTATGGAAAATCACAATCTTTAATGGAAAAATCAACTATAAATGGCCATTTTCAATAGCTATTTTGACATAACCAGAGGGTAATGAATCATAAAAATCATCCAATAATGTGGTAAAGCCAGACTTCACCATCCCCAAGTGAAGACCATGAAAATTTGGGTGAGATTTCAACCATCGCCAGTCATGATAGATCTATGACATTGGGTTTCCCACATGAATCCCCAAATATCTGAGCCATTTAGGGGTGATTCCACTACCCATAAAGATTTATCAGATCTGGTAACTGACAATCCGTATGATGTTCGTATGGGTTTAGCGGTTGCTCCTCTTCAAAGGCGAATGCAAATCCCATTCGTTGCCACTAAAGAAAAGTGACAAACCATTCTTGAATTCTCAATGAAAACAAATCCACAAACCCTTACATAGCCCTGAAACATAGCCCTGAAACATAGGCCTTATATATGGTAGGTACCTCCAATAAATCAGTTCCTGTTGCATGGCCATTGATCATATCCAAGATATTCCCATGTGAAATATCCCCCAATCGAAACCATATAAAAACACATCCAACTATCATCCAACTATCAAGTGGTTGTATTAATCAAAAGTAGTTTGGTATACTATAAAACTAACCAACTATAGTTAATCCCAAGTGGTTTTTTTTCATCAAAAACCAATGGCCACCATCGTTCTAATCGTTCGTGTGAAAATGGGAAAAAAAAACGAATCCACTGGTTCATTTTGTCATTTTCCCACCATAAGAATTGCCGTTTGGAGGCCAAAACAGAAAATCAAACACATCCAACTATCATATGAAGTTGGTTAGTTTTATAATATACCAATTATAACTGATATCCCATGAAACTTGGTTGATTCAATCCCATTAGACTCCGCTTAACTCCCATCAAACTTGGTTAAACCCCCATTGGTTGCTTAACCATAGTTAGTTCACCAACAAAACTAAATGGAATAACCCACTGAATGGGGAATATTATATGGGGGTGTCCTAAAAAAATGGTACCCCAAGTCACCATAGGTTTCAAATACTAATACTAAGTCATCTGGTTGGTGGTTTCAACCCCTCTGAAGAATATTAGTCAGCTGGGATTATTATTCCCAATGGAAAATTTTAAAATGTTCCAAACAACCAACCAGTCATGATAGTCATGGTCATCCATGACTTGGATGATTTAAGGGACACCCCCATTTTCAGACACACCTCTGGTGACCTCTTGGGAGGTCAGGACCTCGTCACTGAGCCTCCAGACGCAGGACGGCGGCTCTGCTGGCTGCTCGGCACCTCCGGTTGCTGGTGAAGGAGCAAAAATAGGGATTTAACTTAACCATCATTTATAGGGATTATAACTTATCATGGTTTTTTTTGACACATGATCGTTGATGATGATTTAGTTTGATTCAACCATCATTTTTTAGATATTCGTAGTGGTTTTGAACATCAACCTATGGGCATAAAGTTGATAAATGATGTTCAAAGGAAAAGTGCGGATGCCTTACAAGTGAAATTTTGATTTGACCCTTTTTTCCCCGCAAACATGGAAACAAATATGGGATATACGTAGCTAGGAGGATGTTGGCAACAGATATCTTACTTCGGAAAGCTGTGAGATTTGAGGTTAACGATGGTTTCCTACAGTTCAATACCAGTGGTTCCTTTCTGGTTGGTGGTGCAATGACCATCTTGAGAAATATGAGTTCGTCAATGGGAAGGATGACATCCCATATATAAAAATAAATTTCATGTTCCAAACCACCAACCAGGTATAACCCACAATAGATTTAATAACAGAATCAATGACATCCCATATATGAAATGGAAAATAAAAAATCTTTGAAACAACCAACCAGCTTTAAATCAGTCCATTGAACCTGGCAAAATGGGACCTGGGAAATCTGCGCATCTGCATCCTGCTATTCACGGAGCCAAAATTCCTCCATGATTTCAATATAGCCAGGAGCCCTGCCAATTAGAACTGGCACCCTGCCGATTCAGTTTGTGACTGGTGTTTCTTCAAGCAAAAAACAAAGCGGTGTTACATTTTAAGTTCGTGAGAAAAAACATCATGAAACCAAGCAGAGTAGGTCATATGTAGCATTCCCAATCTTGGATTCCCTTCAAAATTCCCCTTGCTGGTGACGGTCAATATCTCCCCATTTAAGCATCAAATGAAAAATCTTAGTATCAAACTATATCAAACTAAAAATCCAGTTGGTTTTCCCTATCAGTAAAGCAATACGTTTTCCCCTGAAAAATTGGGATGGTCAATCCCCAGGGCTCAAATCAGCTCAGCACCGTGACTTTTTTGCAACGCTGTTTTAAAACGTAGGAGTTTCCGGTATTCCATGAAACAGAATTTGATGTGAGAAGCCTCCAGTAATCTGGTTTCATGAAAAAATCCAATGTTTGATAATCTCTAATCTGAAAACAGATCATCTATCCTGATTTCTCATAGGATCTATTGCCAGAGTGTATACACCCCTCAACTAAAACTTCAACAAAGACAAGATGGAAATGATTGCAGTATCAATGAAATGGCCCCCCATGCAAGTCACTTCGGCCCCTGCAACCCAGTTCGAACTGAAAAAAACTGAGTAGCGGAACTCAGAGAATTGTCACCGGGCAGTGAGAAAACCATGTAATTTTGGGTGGTTTGTTGGTCCAAGGTGTACCCTTCAGTACTTTGTTGGTCCGTTAGCTTTGGAAAATGGTCCCTTTATGGATGATTTAGCTATAGATTTACCAAAAAAAAAACATGGCGGATTTGAACTATAGCGATGTTAAACAAGCAAACCAGCTCGGGTACTGAGTACGAGGGTGTCTCAAAAGGGGGATCCCTAAAAGTTTTTTTACAATAACCATCTTGAAAAATATGAAAGTCAGTTGGGATGATTATTCCCAAGATATGGAGTCTGGTTGGTGGTATACCTACCCCTCTGAAAAATGATGGAGTGAAAGTCAGTTGGGAGTATGAAATTCCCAAATGGAAAGTCATAAAGTTCCAAACCACCAACCAGTGTTTGTTGGTTTATAAACTATTATAATCCCCATTAACTAGTTCGTGAAATATCTACCATAAACCATGGTTAATCCACATTTCCAAACCATAGGTATATAGGTTTCAACACTCACATGGTCCACTGGATGATGGCCCACTTCGGTATCCCGGTCCCAGGGGCCCCAGGTGCATCTCACGATACTTGGTGGTTCAAAATGGATTCCTTATCTGGTTGGTGGTTGACCTACCCCTCTGAAAAATATGAAAGTCAGTTTCCCCAATATATGGAAAAATAAAAAATGTTCCAAACCACCAACCAGTTATGGGTTACCCTCTGGTAAACATACAAAAAGCTATTGAAAATGGCCCAGTCGAAATAGTTGATTTTCCCGTTGAAAATGGTGATTTTCCATAGTTATGTGACAGTTTACCAGAGGGTATCATAATCCCGAAGAATTAGGTAAGTCCTGATTATCAGCTACACCATAAGTTGGGATAGCAATACCCATCAAACAGCCATGAAATACCCATCAAAATAAATAATGTGGATACTTACAATGACAAGAATATCCATTAAGCCAGTGTAAATGCACAATATATCAACACTATATGATTGGTGGTTTAGGATTGGCATAAAATCACCCAACAAGCACCCGAAATATTCAAATGTTGGTAGAACATTCTATATATATATAATAATGATGATAATAATAATAATAATAAAATTGTTCACCGGCACTGCTATAACTATAACATATATCATGAATACGCTAAACCTATACTATATACCATTGCATCCCTGAACCACCATAATAACTACCACCAAAAACGGCCCAATGCGGCCGTTTCTGTTGTCGCGGCACCTGCAGCGTCAGTTTCCCCGGTCGCAGCCAAAAGTCCGGACTCCTCATGCCCAAATGGAGCCAGCGAATCATCTTACAGCATGCATCACGTGATACTTTGTAACAGCAACAACAACAACAACAACAACAACAACCAACAACAACCAACAACAACCACGACAACAACGACCGACCAACCAACCAACCAACCAACCAACCAACCAACCAACCAACCAAGCAAGCAAGCAAGCAAGCAAGCAAGCGAGCGAGCCAGCCAGCAGCGAGCCAGCCAGCCAGCCAACCAGCCAACCAGCCAACCAGCCAACCAACCAACCAACCAACCACAACCACAACCACAACAACAACAACAGCAACAGCAACAGCAACAACAACAGCAACAGCAACAGCAACAACAACAGCAACAACGTCTTTCTAGCTGTCGATCCAATTGTCCCATCAAAATGACTTCATGTCCAAAAAATAACTCGCCAAAGATCCATAAAACCGTGGTTTCAGAAAATTGCTATTCAGTTGGTGTAGTGAGGGTTTAATATCTACCTAATTTTGTCTAAGAACATTACCCTCTGGTAAATTGTCACATAACTTATGGAAAATCACAATTGTTAATGGGTAAAAATCAACTATATCAACTGGGCCATGGCTTCAATAGCTTTTTGTATGTTTGCCAGAGGGTAACCCGTTATAATCCCCATTAACTATAGTTATATCTACCATAAACCACAATTAAACCACCTACCCTCTGGTAAACTAACAGTTCGCTATGGAAAATCCACCCATTTTATAGCTGGGAAAATCCACTATTTCAATGGCCATTTTCAATAGCTATGTTAAATTACCAGAGGGTAAGTGCCATTAAATCCCATTAAATCCCATTAAACCACCATTTTCCTATGGTTTTCCTATGTTAAATTACCAGAGGGTATAAATGGTTGTGAAAATCAATTCGTAGCTGGAGCCAGACATAGCTCACATAGCTCACATAGGGGGGGATTTCCCAGCCATGTTTGAGGACGGTAGAACATGCTATTGGTTGTATATCCCATTATATGTATTAGTGTATGTATATATATATATATGTATATATATATATATCCATTGTATTCCCATTCCTCCCACCATATCCCATTATTTATATATATATATATATATATTTATAGATATATAGATATACTCTCCCATAAAGCCACAAATTATTCCCATAATTGGTATACCCAGGACGACGCACAATCGCGAGTCCTGCTGCAGAATTGCCGCCGGCGATCCTGCCGGTGCAGCCTCTGCCGTGGCCGGCGCTGCGTCGGCATCGCCGTCTGCGCACGGCTTCCGAAGGCAGGCGGAAAGGGGAAGCAATGGAAAAAAAAAACAGCAACAAATCAAGGCTCAAGTTCTTCTGAATGACTCACAAACTTTTTTTCGCTTAAATTCAGAGGATTGAACCAGTATGAGTAGGTTTTTTAAACCCCTCTTCGAAGATAAGAATTTGTTCATGCTCACCCTTAGAATTGGATGGTTGTTTTGGTACCATGAATCACACTTAAATGTCCAGGGGATCCTCCACTTGACATTCGGGACAATTTTTCTTGGCCTTCGTTGTCCTCAAACATGGAAAAATATGGGAAAATCATGAAAAATCCCCAGTTCGATGATATTCCCAGCGACTTCAATTTATAGAGGATTTTCATGGATTTTCCATTACTCCGTTTGATTACCAGAGGGGGAAGCCCATTGGCAAGTTTCTTTAACCATTCATGACTGGATTCTAGTTTCTGTGATTTAATTGCAACCTTCCACCCCATATCCACCCATATCCCCGATCTTCTCTGGTTGGTGGTATACCTACCCCTCTGAAAAATATGAGAGTCAGTTGGGATGATGACATTCCCATTGGAAAGTGAAAAAAAATATGGTTCCAAACCACCAACCAGATCGAATCATCATCATATTCCCATTGTTGTTGGTTTATACCCTATTATGTAACCACTATTAATATCACTATGTTCCAGTCACCACCAACTAGTGTTTGTTGGTTTATAAACCATTATAATCCCCATATACCAACCAGTTCTCTTGAAAGAACCTCGAAGCAACATCACCTTAAAAGGGGGTCACAACCGGCCGGCGCCTTCGTCGATGAATTCCAGGCGCGCATAGTCTGCAGGGTCTAAGACCACCTCCAACCACGGATAAGCGCATCGCTGGGGATGATTTATGAGGGTGGTGAACTATTGTTTATTGTTATTTAACAATTCTAGTGAATAGATATATAGTTATATATATATATTATGGATAGTTAATGAATGCTAACTTATTCTTTACCCTCTGTTCATTTTGCATAGCCATGGACGCCATGGCCTATTTACAGCTGATTTATCATGATTTACCGAACTTAAACATTGTGATTTTTGCTACGTCAAATAACCAGAGGGTATGATAGTTATTTAACAATTATAGCTATATAATAGATATTATAGGTAGTTCATGAGAAACCATATTATCAATGAATACCTACTATAGTTACATATAGTCATTGTAGTCATTATACCACTACAATCATTATTATAGAATAGTGATTGTAGTTGTTGTGGTTAGTATAGTCATTATAGTCATCATAGTCACTATAGTCACTATAGTCACTATAGTCACTATAGTCACTATAGTCAAGACTTTTATTTCAGTTATTGGTGTTATTATTACTATAGTTGTTGTAGATATTATAGTTGTGATAGTTATTACAGTCATTATACCATTACAGTCAAATTGAATCAATACAAGGTGAAGCCGAATGCCGAATGCCCATTATAGTAGTTATTATTATTTATTATTTTATCTATTCGATGGTATACCACTACTGTATCATTATACTATAATTACGAAAGATGGTGAGGCCCCCAAAAAAATGTACTACTATAGTAGTTAACTATTAATTATACTATAGTAATTATGACATTTATGAGGCCTCACCAATTATAATCATACTATAGTAGTTAACTATTGTCATCAATCAAAAAAATGGTGAGGCCCCCAAACAATCACTATATAAGTTGAGGCACAGAACTAACGGTTTTCGCGTTTAGGTTGCCATGGAGAATATACCTAAAGGATAGTCTCATTATCAATCAATAGTGGATTCACAAGCTGCGGAATCCAAAACCAATAAACGCTATAGTTCGATAGTCGTTTCATCGAACTAAATCTTACTGGTGCTAAACGTAGGGAATGGACAGGAATGGGGGTTGCTGGGATGATTATGACTAGTGATGAAATGGATCATTCCCGAAAATTCCCTGCGTAAAACGCACCAGTAAGTCAATATTTCCTCAAACCAAATCCATGGAACCAGATGATGATCTATGTACCCTCTGGATCCCTCTGGTAATTTGTTACAGTTGGCTATGGAAAATAGCCATTTTATAGTTGATTTACCTATCAAAACTGGTGATTTACCCATAGCTATTTTAAAATCACCATGAAAATCACCATGAAAATCACCACTGATCATCATTAACCACCATTAACCACCATTAACCACCATTAACCACCATTAACCACCATTAACCACCATTAACCACCAATGATCGCTGGTGACCCTCTAACAGGTTGCCATGGGAGCCATGGGGAAAATTGCTAGTTTTATCGATACAAGGTTGCCATGGCCCCTGTTTTCAACAGCTAAGTTGACGCACATAACATGGCTACCCTCTGGTAAACTAACATAACTATGGAAAATCACCATTTTTAATGGAAAAACTCACGATAAATCACCATTTTTAATAGCTATGTTAAATTACCAGAGGCTAACGCTTGGGTTTTGGGGGAATATACCTATAAAAATTAAATTATCAATCAATAGTGTTTTCACCACCTGATGATCAATACCTACTAGAATAGTGGATTCAATACCTATTATCTTACTATCAAGAATAACTCCCTGATAACTACATTATTGTCTTATCAATACCTACTACTAGTGGTTTCAATCCTACGATGATAGTGGTTGGTTGACCGCCTGGTTAATTATGTAGTGGTTAAGCACTTCATTCTTCGCAATCTTACTATAATGATAGTTGTTAACTAGAATTGTCAATACCTTTCTTTGTCAATAATAGTAGATATACCTGATATAACTGATATAACACTCATTTTATACTATTGATCTATGTAGTGCTTGATGACAATGCTTAGTAGTGCTCAAAAAAAGTGCTTAGTAGTGAATCAAAAAAAAGATAGCCACTGCTGTTGCTGAATCAATGGTGGCAACTCTTCCGTTCCTACATCAGAAATTGGGACTTTGGGATGATCGTAGTCATCTTCAGCTTGCCAGTTTCGGCGGTGGCTGAAGCCTTCATTGAAATCACATCTGGGTAAATTATAATATTTCACTAACCTGAATTAAGGCCATAAAAGGGGATGATGTTCCTTACTAACCATGATTCCAGGGCTCGGTCGCAGTGAGGTCGTTATAATTTACCCAGATCACATGAAATCACCACTTGATGTACGGAGATCATAAGTTCCAGTGGTCCAGCCCCAATCTTTCGCTGGGAAAACTTTTTTTGAGGACGTACAGGATGGGGCCCCCAAACGTGATGTGAACGTTGGTTGAGAAAAACCATGAATTAATCCCCATTAACTATAGTTATATTTACCATAAACCATAGTTAAACCACTTATAAACCAACTGAACGCTATCGACTGGGGGCCCCATCTTGTAGATTTATAGCTGGCTTGGAAGTCTCTGCGGTAAAGTCATCTGCAAATTTGTAGGGTCAAAACCTGACTGCCCTGCAGGAAGGTTCTACGTTGGGATCCTAAGGTCCTAATGTATTCATTGGACTGGTGAAACAGGGAGAAACTATAGGAAACCCTCATCTGGTTGGTGGTTTCAACCCCTCTGAAAAATATTAGTCAGTTGGGATTATTATTCCCAATATATGGAAAATAAAAAATGTTCCAAACCACCAAACAGTCATCTATTGGATGGGTAGATGTTCCTTTAACTCATCTTGATGATCTATCCAATTTTCAGGGATGATTCACATGCGTTTGTGCAAGGTTTGCGGGCACCCCATCTTACCTAATGACCTAATGGCTTCAACCCTCACATTTTCCCGTGACAATTGGCTTTTTTGTGGTGAAAACGTAGATTGAAAAGTTGGAAACCTGAAAATCATCATCATCATCAGATGGTTTACCCTCTGGTAAACATACAAAAAACTATGGGAAATCCCCATTTTATAGCTGGGTAAATCAACTACAGTATTTCTATGGCCATTTTCAATGGCCATCATTCTTCTCATCATCATCCTCCACCTTGTCAAACAAAAGATGATCTAATTCACATCCTGCTGGATTTTTGGGGGCATCTTGTTGGGGGAACCCACCGACTGTCATCAACTATATATCCATCATATTGTATATATCTCATGATATTCCCATGACATATCCCATGCGACCCCACTCTATATATATATATCCATGGTAGTCTCATTATTGTTGGTGTTATATATATACACACACATGACCCCACTATATTTGACATGAATACCAACCACCCCCGAAAAGAAAAGTGAAAGTGAAGCGGCAGCTATGTGCGCGAGTTTGCGGAGGATCCAACTACAATGAGTAACCCCTCCGGAGGAATGTTACGAAGAATGAAAGGCAGAGGACGTGACTATCCCTCAACTTTCAACTATTAATGACTATTATTAACCATCAATAACTATTGATTCAAGCGTTATAATTGTTATATTCATTGGATTGGTTAAGGGAAAATCTTAACCGGAAACCTTGCTTTTTACCATTAAATATGGTGGTTTCTTGTAAATTTTCCCGTAAACCAATCCAATGTTGACCACTAATAGTTGAAAGTTCACCATTAATGATAACCATTAGCTATTATTAACCACTAATGGCACTATAATAGTTATATCCCAAAAAAAAAAAATGACCCAGGCGCCGCAAAACCCAGTCAGTTGGTCGGCTGCCGGCACCGTGAAGTTCCCAAGATCGATCTCCAGCCGTGGCAGTTCTGCAGAGCCGCAAGCACCTGGACCAGAACGCAGGGTTTGATCTGCTTTGAAGTGGTGAAAAAGGATGGCTGGTTGGTGGTTGAGCCACCAACCCCTCTGAAAAATGATGGACTTTGTCAGTTGGGATGATTATTCCCAGTACATGGAAAGTCATAAAATTCATGTTCCAAACCACCAACCAGATGGTGAAAAACCATCAAAAATGCTGAAGCAAGCTGGGATTTAACATGGAGGATCACCCCACGATCATCGTGGTCAGCAACTGGGCTTAGTTTCCACAGTTGCTAAATGGGAAAATGCAAGATGCCGCAGGAATCGGGGACTTGTGATCACCAGGGCGTTACCAGTTATGATTCGCAGGATGGTGCTCCAAGTTACCCCAACTTAGGGTCTCATTTGGCGAAATTCCAGATAAATATGCACACCCTATTGATTGACAGGACCTGAATCTTGTGCAAAAAATGGGATTGGGTGCAGTTTTCAATCTTGGAGCGGGAAACCATCAGTTTGAAGCGTGAAGGAAACAAAGCAAAACAAGTCGCATGGCCGACCTGACACACAAAAAATCTTGCAAATTCTAGCTGGATTGTAGCGCAAACATCATACACTTTCGCCTACTTCACCCATTGCCTTACCCAGACTTTCATCATCTGTGCTAACTCCAAAGTATAATTTCAAAGGAGGTTTGAGCAGCATCTACAAGAAAAACATGTTCTACAGCACTTGGGGGATCACCCAAGTTATAGCATGTTATAGCATCGCAAGTGACTAGTACTACTAGCTGTTTGTTTCCCAAGTTGTTTCAATGAGGCAGGAATTGGTGAGTTATGATCACCCGGGTTATTAACCATTTACTGATTGATCACGATTTTGTGGGTCCTATTCTCACCTTTGACCTTTGGTTGGTTAAAAACAATTTCCCCATTTCTTCTGATAAAATCACCATGAAATAACTACCACCATCATCAACCAACCATGATTTACATTCATATTACAGCAAAATCAACTGAAAAAACGCATGCATTTCTGCCGCAGGCTTAAAACATATAGAAATATGTCACGCGCTTCTGAAATCCACATATATCGATGCCGGTGAAATCCCCATGAAATCTGGCTGCAAATTCACCCAGTGACGGTGGAATTGGTCACCTCTAAAACGGGAGTGAAATTTTCTGGAGCGATTCACCCCGGAACGCCATGGAAATTAAGAGTGAAATCCCATGGAAAATGACATTTTGAAGATTGTTAAATCAGTTCAATCTTCCAGTTTTCCGAGATTTTGGAGTCATTGCTGGCAGAAATTCGAAGATGAAATCTGAGCGTTTTTTTTTCCTTTTTTTCAACCAACTGTGGACCAGCGGTTTACTAAGCAATCACAAAGTTCAGGGAACGGCCCGCTGTAAACATTGTTACAGTGGACCTCTGTTTTCTTCAGCAAGTTGCAGCCCGCAACTTAACTGCAGACTGCAGACATACTCGCTCACGGGAGATCCGCATATAGTCACCATCTCCAGATCGCTTTTTTCTCGAACTGCTATGAACTCACTGGATATACCCAGTTCTGATTTATCGGATTTTTCTGCAAACCATGGAGTTCGGCCCCATTGACAATACCATCTGGTTATGACTAACAGTTCGCCATGGAAAGATCCACTATGCTATTAAGTTCGGTAAACCATCTATTTCTATGGGCATGGCTTAACCATGGCGAACTGTTAGTCATAACCAGAGGGTAGTCACTCTATCAACCATTGATAGTCATTATTAATAGCCATGATCAACCATTAATAGTCATTGTTAATAGCCAAAAACCAGTGATTTAACTCATACCCTCTGGTAATTTAACGTAGCTATTGAAAATGGCCATTTATAGTTGATTTACCCATTAAAGATGGTAATTTTCCATAGCTATGTTAGTTTACCAGAGGGTAATAATTGACAATAATAAACACTGCTTTTTCCATGGTGGATCCCACCGGTCACAAAAAAATCCGCGAAAAGACCCAACTGGCATCCGTCAAGCCCTCGGCCCGCAAGCAACCTGTGTGCTGGTGAGAAAAAGAGGATGTGGAAACTTAACTGGGAAAGCATTGGTTTTTTTCCAATCTGTGTATCCACATACTTGAGGAAATTGTCAGGAAAGCTGTATGCTATATTGATTTATATTGTTTTTTGGTTGGTAAAATCCATGTTTCCTTGTCTGTTTTCCTCTTCAATCCATTGACAGACGGTACTTACTTGGATGTGCATCCCAGTTCGTAAGCGGGCAAGAGGCGTATCAGAATCTAATTAGATTCAAGGCATGTACCGGATACCCGGTTATTAGCCTAGGTTATGTTCACCACATACTACTTGAGAATTGACCCCCGAGTCAAAGGTGTCGAGGTGTCCGTACTGAGTCCATACTTCGAAGTGTCATGCCTCGACGGGGGTACCAACGGACTAGCAAAGATCATCGAGTTTAGGGTCAAACATACAAGGTGATGCCCCCCGGGTTGTGTTTGTCGGTTTATAAGCTCCATCAACGATAGATATATGCACCAGAATCCTACTTATCTAGTTATAAAATGTTATCAACCAACTTGGCAAACTATGCGGCAGTACCTTGTGCCGCATGGACATAGTCCCCATCTTGATATGTCCCACGATGGTTCTGGCAATCTCCAGTAGCCCATGGACGTTTCGGAAAAAAATAGACAAGGGAGAAAGTAATTGTTGCAATCCTGCAAGAGTGTAAATAGTATAGCTTCCAATATACCTATAATATATATATATATATATACAGTGTGTATGTATATATATATATACACCATCTGGTAATTCAACATAGCAAAGCTCTGCGATTTTTCTCGCTGATGCAAGGCATCAATGTGGCTTTGCTGGATATTTTTCACATCTCTGAGCCTTGAAAATGGCAATTTACAGTTGATTTACCTATTAAAATGGTGAGTTTTCCATAGCTTATGTTGGTTTACCAGAGGGCAAACCAACATCCCAAGAGCCCCTAGGACTTCCATCGATGCATTTCCCCTTAAACTTCCCCACCTGCGATCTGCTAGGATCCTTCTCCTTGAGCAACCTGAGTTTCTGCTGGAATTTGTTGGGAACCCAGCAAGGGTGATGCGCAACCGGTTTTTAATGAAGAGAACTGGAGCTGATTTCCAATGGGAAATCATGGAAATGTCGATACTTTTTAGCTGATTTCCATGGGAACCCACCTTGGAAAAACCTATCGTTATCCCCATGATATCTCCATCTGTTATTCTACCACCATTTTTCTTGGAAAAAATCACCATCGTTTGTGAGTTAAATCATGTCTAAAGCCTGTTTGTTTTCATGGTTAAATCCCGTTTGTTGATGTTTAAATCTATATTCCCACTATATTCACGTGAATATCCGATGATATGCCTATCATACCACAATTTGTTGTGTTAAATCACACCAGCCCCAGACCATGGAACTCATCGTGTCATCTCTAGGACGTTCGCGGCCATGCCCAGCCATGCCCAGCCGCAGCTATTCTATCTGCCTTGGATCTTGTGTCAGGCTGCACAAAAACAACGGTGAACGGTGGATGGGCCATGTCTGGTGGATTTTGGATTTTATATGTGTATATATGTATATACACATGTTTTTCTCACATGTCAATGTAATCAGAATCACGTCAAACTCTGGTGGAAATCGGTTGTAGAAAAAATGGCGGGTGATCCATTGCAAGGTTAGAGGTTAGACAGGATTGGTTCCCTGAACAATTCCATAGTTGAACAGTCAAAACGCGGTGTTTCTCAGCATGCAAGAATACCAGCATGCAAAAAAAACAAAAACAATTCTGTCAGGCAGATGATTTCGCCAAATGATGTCCAATCCATGGATAAAACAGCACTCTTCCCCCCCAAATGAGCCATCAAAAATACCCCGTTTTCCCATCTCATGAAATGGTAGTTTGTTGATAGGTTTCCCTACCGTGGGTTATAATAATCCTCAATAACCCAGGTAGTGTATGTATATATATACCCTCTGGTAAACTAACATAACTATGGAAAATCACCATTTTCAATGGGTAAATCAACTATAAATGGCCATTTTCAATAGCTATGTTAGTTTACCAGAGGGTGTACATATATATATATATATACATATATTTATAATTTCCTATAATAACCAACCAACCAACCAACCAACCAACTAATTAATCAACCAACCAACCAACCAACCAACCAACCAACCAACCAACCAGGGTATTTTCAATAGCTCAAATCATCTGCCCAAATCCCTTATTGAAGCCTTGTCGGATTAGAACTGAGTGTGGGTCAAAACCCTCGAAACCATGCGGTTTCGAACATCCAAAAAAATGGAAAAAAACCGCCTGTTGTCATCAAACGTTGCAATTGACAAATCCTAGGTAAATTTTATAATGGGAAAAATCATCTATATCCTAGTTGAATATATCTTGTTTTAATGGGAAAATCATCGAACTAAATGGTGGATCTTCCAGCAAGCCACCTTTGACTGATGTTCACAGATCGATATTGATGTTTTATGTGGAACTGCACCCCCCAATAGTACCCCTCAGAGACATGAATTGATATATATATATATATATACATATATATATACTGGTTGGTGGTTTTAACCATCTTGAAAAATGATAGAGTTCGTCAATGGGATTATCCCATATATGAAATGGAAAATAAAATTCATGTTCCAAACCACCAGTATATATTAAATCGAATCACCACTCCCTTGCCCTGTTTTTAAAGAAGACGAAAAGATTGTTTAGTAAATCAGTTCTTGGGGCCCGGCCCTTCGGGCCTTTGATGTTGGCTTTAAATCATGGTAGATCATGATCTTGCGGCAAAGTGTTTAAGGAACGATCCAATAAATAATTACGTCACATAACCATTTGGTGGTTTTGAATAAAGGGTACACCAATAGTAAACCTACATTGTGGATGGAGTCTGTCACATTCTTTCAGCAATTGGAGCAAGACCATATCGTTGGCAATATATCTCACGAAATTTCCCATTGATTTATTCCTTCTTATATCCTATATCCCCATTGATATCCCAACTCTCCAATCATTTTTGGTTAAATCATGTTACCCTCTGGTAATTTAACATAGCTATTGAAAATCACCATTTTTAATGGGAAAATCCACTATAAATCACCATTTTCAATAGCTACGTTAAATTACCAGAGGGTAAATCCAATCTTTTTTCTTAGCTATCGGAGCCCCCAGAAGATAGAAAAAGTTGGGAACCTGGAAATATATGTGTTTCAAATATTCAATCATTGGATTGGTTTAAGGGAAAATTTTAACCGGAAACCATGGTTTTTACCATCAAATATAGGGCTTAAACCTGTAAATTTTCCCATAATCCAATTCTATGATTCAATATCCTTGTCATATGAAAAAATATGAGACATTGAAAACTGCGTTTTTTCTGCACCCCCCAATAGTACCCCGATGAGAAAAAGATGTGTCAAACATCTCCGAGCTTCCACCTTGCTCGCTCTCTGTCGCTTGCCATTGCCGGAGACCCGCCAGAAATTCCTGGCACATAAACTGACCGCGAAGCATGTTTCTCGGGGAGTGCAAAAACCTATGAAATGTGGTTTTGACCTACATTTTTTAGAGTTTTGACATGCACCAAAAATATCCCAAAATTCTTTTCGACGTACAAAAACGTACTGTTGACCTGCAAAAGTGTGGTTGTTGACCTACAAAAAAATGAAACAACAAAAGAAATGAAAATTACAGTAGGTTTCGGCCTCAAACAATTGGGTGCTGGCTCACAGAAAATGGGCTTCGGTCTCAAAAAAAAAGGTTTTAATCTACAAAAGATGGAAAAAGAACATGCAAATAAGGTTTGGACCTACAAATTATGTTTGACCTACAAAAATTCAAAAACGTGACAAGTTTGTCTTGTAATGCAATGTTGTTGTTTATGCTTACCTTTTTTTCACTATGTTTGCATACATGTGTATATCTATATCTATATCTATATATCTATATATATACACACCGCCAGTGTGTGTATATATATATTTATATCCATATCATTCGATTCTTAACTTATGTTTCTGATGTATTTTTTCAGTTTTACCTGATATATATCTACGTTTTATATAATTATGCTCAATATAAATCCAAACTGATGATGGTAAAAACGACAACCGCGGTTTCACGCAAGAATTGGGTCTCATAGTCATTGCCAATCTTAGATACCCAGCAAAAAATGACAAATTGTTAGTTGGTAGATATTCCTATTGAAATCGCAAAAGATTAAGTAATTTTGGTTGAAACAATCCACATTGGCTGCCTTTGCCAGTGGATTACAAAAGGGGCACTTGCACGGTGCCCCATCAGCTAAGCGGATTTTTAATTCCAATAACAAGAGTTTATTAAAAGTAGATATATCTATATATACTAAACGATGGTTATGACCTTATAAACAGCTATAAACCAAGAAACATAACTGGATGGCCTACCATTTCGAAATGGATCACATCCCCCCTTTCAATCGCCGCGGCTTTCGCCTGTTGGGTGATGGTTTCCGTCTTGTCCTCGTCCCATTCGCGGATCAGGAATTCCAGGTCTGCGTCCTCGAAGTTCGGCAGCGGCAGCCGTGGACTCCAAAAATGTCAAAGCGTGACTGGTTGGCGGTATACCTACCCCTCTGAAAAATATGAGTTCGTCAGTTGGGATGATGAAATTCCCAACTGAATGGAAAAATAAAATTCATGTTCCAAACCACCAACCAGTTGATGAATGTGGGATTCAACAGATGATTCAACCAAAAAATAGATGAAACATTTGCTCGTTTTGACCTCAACCAAGCATTTTGGGGGACATCTTGACTAGCCAAATGGAGCCGTGAAAAATCGATCAACTGTTCCAGGCAGGAAACAGCGACGAAGTAGCCACGTGTGAGGACACCAAAGGGTAGAACATACTAATTATATCTAATTGTTGCTTGTCCCATTGTATATGCCATGAGTATATCATGATATGCATAATATTACTACCATCTGGTTATTTAACATAGCCATGGCAAATCACCATGCTATTAAGTTCGGTAAACCATATGTATATATATATATATATGGGCCATCTATACCATGGCTATGTTAAATAACCAGAGGGTAAACACTATTATTCTGATTGGCAGATGGTTTTAAATACCATAATTACATGGATCCTATGGGTAATACTACTAATACTATCTATGATTACTAATATTCATGTTGTATATCCATTATTTCCCACAAGATTCCCATTGTGATTATGTTTTTTTTGCCCATGATATCCCACCGTAAAAAATCACAGACTAATGTGAAAAATATGGATATCAATTGTGAGATACCCTCTGGTAAACATACAAAAAGCTATGGAAAATGACCATAGAAATAGTGGATTTACCCAGCTATGAAATGGTGATTTTCTATAGTTATATATGTTAAACTACCAGAGGGCATCCCCATAGATGTCCCACTACCCAACTCCAACCACTAACTGTCACTCCCCATATCGATGTGAGCAGTGTTCAAAACCCCTCTATCATTCCATTTAATCCTGGTTGGTTAAGAACGGGATTCCCCGTTCTTGGATTATTATAATCCCCAATATATGAAGGGTAGTATACTCCCCGAACTAATCATCAACCAACAGGGTTTTTGAACGTAAAAAAAAACAACTAAATCCCAATATATCACCATAAAATTCCATAAAATCACTAATATCCCCATATTTTCATGGTTAAAATCCCATTTAAACTACTATAATCATCAACCCTGCCAGGGGTTTAGCAGCCACTGCTCATGTGGTCCAACGTCCCAACGTCCAAGCTGCAGTGATCTCCAGTTGTCGCGTGGCGCAAAGGAAGCGCAACAGCTCGGGCATCTCCTGCCCAAGCTGGCGCCCAAGTCGGCCCAGCGTGGCGCTGAGGCTTTCAGTGGAACTCAGGTGGCTTTACGGATCTATAATATGTATATGCATATATATATATATGTGTGTGTGTATGAGTACATATATATATATATGTGTGTGTGTGTATCTGTGTATACATATATATATATAATGGATATATAATGGATATATAATGGGATATACACACACACAACATATAACAGATATAATGGGATATGTCACTTTTGGTTGACATTCCAACAGGAACTGCTCCTTCGAAAAAAAAAAAAAACACAGCTTATGACATGTTATGCGGATCCACGGATTGACGGTCGACGGTCAAAACGCTGGTCTCTACCGGAGATGCAACGAAAAAGAAGCCCAAGTTATAGATAGAATAGCTGGTAAACTACCATAGTTATAGATAGTTATAGATAGTTCAGATTGTAAATGTATCACTAAAATTGATACTAGAGCTTTTGACCCAGCCCCATATGTAACAATGTAACTCTCTTTTAAAGGTTTACAGATCGATGTGGAATTGCGCCACCATGAATGTAGATCATTCGACGGGAAACCAGCCAGGTTTTCTACATCTGTGATATCTGTGGTAGTTTTACCCTAGGGTTTTTCACTGTGTAATGACCACTTCATATGGAAGTTTCCATCCAGTCATGGGGTACCCCTAGTTATTTGATCATCCAAGTCATTGGACCATGACTTCGTGACTTCGCATTGAAAGCCATGGGATGACGTGGGGATCCCCATTTTAAGACTCCCATCTCTGGACGGGGACGCCTCAAAAAAGCTGCAGCTGCCTTGGAGGATCTTCCAACCACAACCAGCTCATGGTTGCTATGGGATCAACTAGAATTGAGGGATATTCCACGGCCAAGTTTGGTGACACCGGAGGGTATCCCATTAACTTGGGAAACAAAGCCCATTTACAAAGCGGTTACTCCATGTTACTCAGTGGGCTTGCCCGGAAAGAGTGCATCAACCTCCAAAGAATGACATCATGTTTCAAAGAGCCTCTAGAAATCTACCAGATTGCGAACTGGAGAATTATAAATTCTTCCTATATTTTAGTAGGTAATTCATCAAACTAAATGGGCCATTCATATCATAATTCCCCCTTTTTCACTAGCGATGTGGCTTCGAAACCACCTCTAGATCATCGATCATCTTCCGAATGGGCCAGCCATGTTTTCCACATCGATCTCTGAGAATCTATGGATCTGGGTAAATTATAATATTTCACCTTAATTCAGGTCATTTGGGGGTGATGTTCCTTACTAACCATGATTCCAGTGAGGTCGCAGTGAGGTCGTTATAATTTACCCAGATGGATGTTTACCGAAAGCCACCAGATGTCCTGCTTATTGATTCGTCCATCTTGATCTGTGTCGTACCTGGTCAAGTCAAGGGGAGATCTGGTTTCGGGGATTGGTTTCGGGGATATGTTTCATAGTGAGAAAATTGAAGAATTTGAGAAAAATCATGAGATATGTTCGGATAATCATGATATAAACATGATGATTATCCGATTTAAATAATGAGATAAAACAATAGATATGGGATTATTAATGAATCATAAAAATCATCCAATAATGTGGTAAAGCCAAACTTCACCGTCCCCAAGTCACCATGTTTTTTATGGGGGAGATTCCAACCATCGTCATGGGAGCTGTTTATGGCAGGGTGTCCCACTTTTTTTTCAGCATCTTTAACCAACACAGATAGACAAAAACCATCAAAAGCCGCTGAAAGTATATGAAAATTTTCGGAGATGAAGCCCGAACGGGAGGACCAAATATTAGAAATGACGTATACCATCTGGTTATGACTAACATAGCCATGGAAAATCCCAACCATAAATGGAGGTTTCTAGCTGGGAAAATCATCTATAAATGGGCCATCTATACCATGGCTATGTTAGTCATAACCAGAGGGTAAATCTGTGGCTTGAGGCTCTTTTAATGTCTACCCGCATATTCAAGTTGGACAACGGCATGAAAAATCAGCCATGCCAAATATTGAACGGGCTTTCGGTGATATCTCCAACTCTACCCTCCGGGTAATTTAACATAGCAATTTTTCAATGGCCCATTTATTCGTTTGATAGTTGATTTACCAAGTTTTCAATGGTGATGTTGCATAGCAAACTGTGAGTTTACCCCCATTACCCCTTCTTTCAACCCAGAGGATATATCTCATTTACCCCCCTTAAACCCATTTACCAGAGATTTACCCATTACTCAATGTTTCCCATTAAACCCCCATTAAACCCACATTCGTTTGCATTCCCATCAGCTCGGAATATACATATATATATATGTGTGTGTGTGTTTTTTCGAATACTCCATTTATATCCATGTATTCGAATGGCATAACTATGGCATTTACCGGTGGTTTTTTCAGAGAGTCTAAAATCGTTTTCAATCAAGACGACTAGACGACTCTCTGTCTACCAAGATGCATGGAGAAGACATCCAAGCGGCACTCATCATCACAACCTCATGGAATGATGATTGGAGGTTCGGTGGAGGCGGCTCGGGAGCGTTTTTTTTGTCGCGGGTTATGCAGCAAAAAAACCATCAAAAACCCATTGTCAATGTGAGAGATATATATATATAATATAATATAATATATATATAATATATAATATATATATAATATATATATAATATATATAATATATATAATATATATAATATATAATATCTATAATATATATAATATATATAATATATAAAATATGTATAATATATATAGTATATAATATATAATATATATATATATAATATATATAATATATATAATATATATATAATATATTATATATATAATATATATACAAAATATATATATATATATATAATAT
>Ga0126342_10002839_pt1 | contig 27764 bp, 25 predicted proteins | sample Cyp1metagenome_FD_92528 | JGI IMG/M metagenome (GOLD analysis project Ga0126342, IMG submission 92528) | Coral microbial communities from Lord Howe Island, Old Settlement Bay, Australia - Cyphastrea 1 metagenome | ecosystem: Host-associated > Invertebrates > Cnidaria > Coral ... | reverse complement strand
GTTGCACCTTTTTGCACTCCGTTGCACCCCGTTGCACCCCGTTGCACCCCGTTGCACTCCGTTGCACCCCGTTGCACCCCGTTGCACCCCGTTGCACCCCGTTGCACCCCGTTGCACTCCGTTGCACTCCGTTGCACTCCGTTGCACTCCGTTGCGGCACGAGGCAACATGGGACACACCATGTTCTCAGTGTCCATAGTGCAGTTTGTGAAGGGCAAACTCACAGTGCCTTGGCCGCAGCCTGCTGATGGACCTTTCTTGTAGGGATGGATCTGTCAAGGCAGCTGCTTTAAGGTCCTACATATTCAGCGGTGTTGAGTAGTTTCTAGCAGCTGAGGTTTGTGTCCAAAGTTTTTGAAATGAGAAGAAATGTCGTGGCATGAAAGATGACACTGTAGAAATCTGGTAGAGAGAGCTAGATTGCATGGACATCGTTCATCATCGTTCCACCTCTGCACCAGGGAATCATTGAATTGATGGTACAGACTCATTGGCATGAATGATGGACCATTCACCATCAACAGGATTGGCACATGTTGAGTTAGATGGGCTTGTACCAGGTGGTCTGTGAGAAATGCGACAAGGTTGGTGGCAGGAGCGGCTCTTGCTGTTGGAGTGAAGATTTCAACTGCCAAACCCAAAGCGTTTCTGGTATTTCAACCCTCCAATCTCCAATTTTGGAGTACCTGTTTTTGCACCAAGAATCTGCAGAATTCAGAAACTCACTAGCTTCGAGCAAAAGTTTACTCTGCTCGCCTCATCCAAACAGCAAGACCTGCGGAGCATCTCGGCCCAAGCGCCTCTTCAACTGACCTGACCTCGCCCCCGGAGATTTCCGATGCAGGTGGAGTTGCTGTTCCTGAATGGTGAGTCCCTGGTTGTCGACCTGGCTGCAGGTTTGGAGGAGGCCAAGGTGAAAGCTGCACAAGTGCTGGAAACAGCACCGCAGGCGGTGTCCATCAACGCAGGGCGCAGGGGGTCAGGTGCTCACCCAACACCTGCTGTCACAACTGGCCAAGAATCAGTCAGTGGAGAGCTGCAGCAGCTGCTATGCCGTGGTGGACCAGGATAGACTGCAGATGGTTGAGGTCTTGAAGGATTTGGAGGAGGGTCTACAGGATCTTCGGCGTCAGTCTGAAGTGGTCAGAGAAATGCGGGCTGCGTGGAAGTTGAGGGAGTTGGAGCTGCCATGTCTTCAGGACTCTTCCTGCGATCGATGCATTCGGGCGGCTGAGAGGAGCTTGAAGGAGATGGGAATATGATGGAATATGTGCATGGTTGAGATGTGAATATATGGGAGTATGAAAAACCTAAATGATTCAATGCTCAGGATGCATGATTGAATCGATAAAAATCGCCAGCATTCCCGGGTCCAATAACTGTTGCAGGAGGATGTGCTTTCAGTGCAAGAGGAGAAGGCTTTGGTCTTACGCATCTCGAAGCTTCAGCGGCTAAAAAGTGAAGAGACCGCACTGCTGGAGGCACATCGAAAAAGGTCAGGCATGGATTTTGAACTGCATCGGAAACTGCTGGAGGAGAGGAAGCATCTCCGCCATGACTTGCAGTCCGAGATTCAGGACATCATTGATGTCCGAGTTGATTCCTTCCCCCAGCCTGCAGATGAGCCCGAGTACTGCACCCCAGAGTGGGTGGAGAAGCATATCATCCGACCTCAGATGGCCCTGGGTAGCTTTGACGATGAGACGCTGAGACAATTCTGTCCTCGCTTGGAGCGGCGCAACGTGTTTCGAGCTTCCAAAGCTCGGAAGTCGGCTGGGAACGGCTCCGAAAAAAGTGCTGATGGCCACACCGGTCCGCAGGAGCCGCAGGAGCCAGCACCAAGGGTCACGGTTGGGAAGGTCAGATCAAGGAACCCGAGAAGACCGGGAAGACCGGGAAGAAAGGAACGCAGGCGTAGTAGGTTGGATCAAATCAGAAATGAACTTGAAATGGAGCTGTGCTGAACTTTGGCTGTCCCCCACCTGGACATGTGTACAGTGTACAGCCTTTGGGAAGGGGAAAAGTCTTGGGCTGCAGGGACAGTGGTTGCACATGGTTGCACATGGTTGCACATGGTTGCACATGGTTGCACATGGTTGCACATGGTTGCACATGGTTGCACATGGTTGCACATGGTTGCACATGGTTGCACTGGGAGAACCAATGTCTTTGAGAAGTGCCTTGTGACTATTGTACATGCAACATGTGCCATGTGTTGAGGACCATGACCGAGTGCCTGATGAGGGAGTTCGCAGCGCAATTTAAGAAGAGCCTCAGCTGCATACCGCTGAAATCCTGCGGCATGAGGTCACCTTTCGTCTCTTGTCCTGAGGAAAGTGGGCTGCGATCCTTTGTCCAACAAGAAAGCTGCCTTCAAGTTGGAGGCGAAAAGCAAACGATGTCATTCAGGGAATTGAATTAGGGCTGCATTTTCTTGAGTGTTTGTTTCCAAAATGTCCTCACCATATACAAATTTATAAATTCTGAATGCTTGCGACATTCTCTTGGTGAATCCGTACTTTTTGAAACTCTTTGTAGTACAAGATCATTCAGATCCTGAATTTAACCACGATCCTGAAGTGTGCTGCGAGGAGCAAGTGACAAAGACCAAGAAAATCTTGTCCGCAAACAACGAGGCCGGCTTCCATGGGATGATCATATGGTGGACACAAAACGCGATCTCCATTTGGTGCCACCCAGAGGCTGTTTGGTTCCGGACTTTCCCATCATTTCCCACCGCTGGTAGGCCCAACTCTCCGTTGAATGCCTCATGGAGGCGCGCTGCGCAGCTGCGTTTCTGGTGATCGCTGGACTGTGGGACCAGGGGCCCATGGCCATCCGACCAGGATGAAGACTTCGGCTCCACGATCACTCGCGATGCCTTTCTGGAGATGTGCCAACCCATGATGGACAGGTGGGAGAATGTGCGAGATGCGAGAAGAAAATGCGGGCATTTTTCAGAGAGATCTACATGGTATCCACACGGCGTCACAAGATTGGACCCAGGCCCAAGACTGTAGAAACTGTAGAATGATCAGGATTTGTGGTGCCCAGATGTTCCGAGGGCCTCGAATTTCGATCCAACATCCATCTATATAGTTATTCATGCCCACTGGGAGTTTTATGACCAACGCAAATCGAGATGTTCCCAACCAAACTCGACCACCAAGAGAATCGCGATTGAACAACACCAACAACATGTATCAACATGTTACATAGGTATTTTATGGTATTTTAAACAGCTATTGAACCAACAAACTGTGTGTGTTTTTAATGATTTTTTAACCATCCCCACATCCCTCTAGTCGTTGCAGGGTCAGCGCCGTGCTCGAGGGAGCCAAGGCCACAGCTGCGGCAGCAGGCGTCACCGTGGAGCAGTCAGGGCTCTCAGAAATGCTGAAGTCACTGGGAACAGGTTGGAAGAAACAGATCAGAATCAACAATAGTAAGAGTTAAAGTTAAGCATAATAATGATACCTAGCCGATAACAAAAAGGATGCCGCTACGACAAATATATACAAATATTCAATAATATTCATAATCTTGAAATATCTTGAATCTTAATCATATTATCATCCCAAATCCCGTGGTTTTGATCATTTTCCCCTCTGAAAATTTGAAGTCCCCATTTAAAGACGAAGCCATATTGGCAATGCACAGAAGGAATATGCCATCAGTTGGGGAGGTTTGGTCCTTTTTGTTTGGTTGATCTACAATCCGACTAGATCCAGCATATGGATGGGGTCGATTCCTGCTTCAAAGGGCACGTCGTTGTCTTCTGTGATTCGAGATGAAACATCCATGTGAAACCACTTAGCTGAGAAGTTGGTCATGTGATAATGTGTGATAATGTGTGATAATGTGTGATAATGTGTGATAATGTGTGATAAACCTCTGTAAACCCAATGAATCATCCCGAAATGTCCCGAATGATTTGCCGAATGACTTGCCGATTCATTCAAATCATCCCCGGTTGGAGGATCGACTTTGTGGAGATGATCGGTGGTGCTTCGCGCGTTCCCTGGGTCAAGGAGAGATTGCCAGTGGTCTTGACAGCCACGGAGACACGGAACATGTATGTCAGTGGTGAAAAAATATACTTTACATATCTTTACATATTAATATTGTATTTGTGAATTTATATCGTATCTTTAAAGCTACAAATGGTTTTGTTTATAGGTCTTAGGTACTTAGGTACTGAGTTTCAATGTGCACCCTGGTCCCAGGATTATTGCTCTAAAGCCTTTGGTGGCAAGGTGCAGAGATGGGCGGATGTGCGGTTGGATTTCATGGTGTTTGATGGGCAAACGGCCAGGGAGGATGGGGAGGATAGGGATTTCTGTAGTGAAGGTAAAAACTCATTTGAAGACAATGGTGTTTTCATCTAGTGACTAGTGCATAGCAATGCACTTGAGAATGCGAACGCAAACTTCACTCAGTATGGTCAACTCACATGTTTGGGCCATTTTGTCTTATGAATATTTTAGCGTCCAAAAACACTAGAAGCTTGGAACATGATGCTGTGATCATTGGAGCTTTAAATCTTGATCAGCACGTATTCTTGGCCTGATGCTCAGCAGAGCAAGATCAGCTCCAGTATTTGTAGGTATACTGTAAATCCATGTAGACAGGGAGCCATTTGAATGGTGTGCTGCATGGTGAAGCAGTACTAGGGGCCAGATGCTGTTCTGGCCCAGAGACTCAAGAGTCCCCAGCCAGAAAAGTATTTTGCAATTTCGGGCTACCTTGAAACAGGGAGCAACTCCCACAGGTGATAGCAACAAAGAGGGATATCAGTGATTATCAGGATATTTTGGTGGTTTCCTAAACCTGTCGTAAACTGATATTTTGTGGTTTCATGAGGTTTCCTAAACCTAGTAAATCAGGATATTTTTGGTGGTTTCCTATGGTTTCCTATGGTTTCCTAAACCTAAACTGGTACCCCAAGTCATCCAGTCGTCATTCGAAACCATGGTGCCGTGACGACGCGCCAGGAGCTCTCGACCACCATGAACGCCGACGAGTCGGTGGCTCGCGGCTGCGCCCTGCAGGCCGCCATGCTGTCGCCCCTCTACAAGGTGCGAAAGGATGGTCACTGGATAGTGATCAATATGTGAAAGGGATTAGAAACATATATATATGTTGTATTAATATATATATATATATATTAATATATATAGATATAGACAAATTGACACAAATTGATACAAATTGTTGGTATCCGGAAATAAATGTAAGGGATGATCAATGATTGACCCTGGAATTCGTGACAAGAGATATGGATTGACAAGACAAACAATGGGAGAAATAAAGGTAAGCACCAAAAGAGGGAGATGATTGTCAATGGATTGGTGTACTGGAAAGGCTTTAAGACAATGGCGTAACCCAAACATGAAGACTTCACATGAAGGTTTCCTACGGTTCTTCCCTTGAACCCATTCTGGAAATTTGGCCACAAACTTTTGGAGAGAAAACTTTTGGAAATTTCAATCATTACGCAATTCAAATACTTGGTGAAAGAACAGGGGCCAATCTTGGATTTCCATTCCCTCCAATCCCTCGGCATTTTTCTTTTGCCGAGGTGCGTGAATTTAGCGTGGTGGATGTGACACCACACCCTGTGACCATTGGTTGGATGGGCTCAGCTGCCGATGCCGAAGCCGAGAAGGTGCAAGCGCTGGAGCACTGGTATGCACTGGTGGAGTTGGGTGTGTCTGAAAATAGTGTACCCCTAAACCCAATGGTTTTGCTGATCATTATCCCTATTAAATGGCTATTTCATTGGGAATATACCCAACATTTTCAGACAAACCCAGTTGGGTCACCCCAAAATTGGGACAAGGACACACCAGGTCGACGGTCACGGGATGGCAAGCCAGGCCGATGAGGATGGTGAGCACATGGCTGGAGCAGAGGCAGCTTTCTTGGGAAACAAACATGAATTTCAGGAACAAACATGGGGAGGAAACATGGCGAAACCAGCCAAAAGCCACAAAGGTGAAATTAGAAATCATAGGACAGCCAAAAGTGATAGGCTTCCGCCGGAAATTCATGGTTTGAGATTGGAAGCCGTTTGTTGTGGGCGAGAATTTAAGACCAAGGGATCCAGATGAAGATTTTGGCCACCTACGAGTGATAGTGTTGCCCTCCGAAGACAAAGATTCGATTTTGCAGGGTCACTTGGAGACTGCTTTGGTCCTTTGAGTCGTACCTCATTTGTGTACTGAATGTTGAACCTCATCCTGAGCTGTGTGGTGAGACTTGATGCAGGGTGAGTACAAGACCATGACTGTCTTCCCGCGCAACAGCGTGATGGGCACTGTGCCTTGTTGGAAGCAACAGTTTTTTTTTTGGGTCAGACTCTACCAGTTGCACATATCAAAATTGGGACCCCCCAACGGCCACAGGTGAAGATGCTCACTTTCTATCGAAAGGGACCTTTCGACCTCAAGTTGGAATACGAAGACACTACCGCGTGCGCGAGGGAGTTGGGAAGAGCCTGGGAGCCTTCCTTGAGCTAGCGGTCACACGCCCAGATCTTTCTATATGGGGGTTTCCTAAAGTATGGGATCCCCAAGTCACCCTTGGTTGTTTCAATACTAAGTCATGGTCATCCATGAGGACTGGATGATATGGGGGTACGTACCTTTTTTTTTGGGACACCTCCATATGCAACCATAGATAAAGGGGTTATATAAATTAAATATATAAATATATGAATATAAATAAATATATAAATATATGAATAAATATGTATATATATATAAATAAATAAACAAATAAGTAAATAAATAAAACAATATATATATATATATACATATACATATATATAATATACGTGTATATATATACATACATAACAGTTATATCCCAACTTATAGGGTTTATAACCATGATACCCATATCGCCACATCTCTGCCAGGTTGGTGGATGGCGTGAACAAGTTCTTAGGCAACTTCAAGGCCGAGAGTCCTGATGAGCTGCTGGTAGATTGAGGCTTTCATAGGAAAATTATGGGAAAAATCACTATCAATGGAGGTTTATAGTATATAGCTGGGAAAATCATCTATAACTAAATGGGAATATAGGAATATACCCTGTAGTAACTCCAAGATTGGGAACTCCAAGAGATTCCATGGTGTGGAGACTCATGTTATCTGTTGAAACATCTTGAGACCAACCCAATTTGTGTTGTTCCCAATCTCACTGTGGATGGGTCACTATGGCTCAAACATTTGGACCTGGGAACCGCAGAGATTTTGGTATTCTTTTAGTAGGAACTATCCACTTTAAATCACTTTAATAGATCTTAGAGCGAATTTGCCGATCATTGGATAAACAATTGGCACAAAACTAATCATTTTTTTTGCCAAAACATGATCAATTGGCGCATACCTTTTCTCAGGTGGACCTGCCAGGGGCTGCAGACACCAAGAAGATCAAAGTCAAGGCACAGGGATCACAGGGCGCCATGGTCAAGTTTGGATTTAATGGCGATCTATCCATTTCCATCCCATACTTCATAGTTAGATCACGTTAGATCATATTTCAGGTACATGTGGCGTGAATTTTGTGTGTTCCTTCACGGCGAACTGACACCCTCACTTCAATCGAAACAGACACCCCCATATATGCTTAATTTTGAAACACATTTCTGCGGGCAAAGTTAGAGTTTGCCTTTTACCGTCCTGCATAAGAGAGATCCTTATCAAGATGATCGGGATTCTAGAGGAATTTGCTGCTTCTCACACATTGGAGGATAGATAATGATAAATATTCACTTTAAGCTTTAAACATGACCTCCACACAAGAGGACCCCATAAGACAAGCAGAGTGGCAGTGCTCAAGCCTTGTTCATTCTGGACGAGCTTTGAATTTGTTGTTCCTTGTTTGAAGGGCTGGAAGGGGACGACGCGATTAAAAGATCCAAACTTCAACCCCTCCAGTCGTTGGGCATTGGCATTTTCACCCTCTCAATTTGGTTCATGTGCCCAAGCATTGCAGGCAAAGCTCTCCCTGAACGGCACCTTGTCACATCTATTCCCAGGGCAGGTTGCACATGGGAGCTGTGACTGCTGTACATTCAACTTGGCAGCTGTGGCTCTTTTTTTTCACATCCCTTTGGACCTGGTGTTGACCGGTGACAGTGCCGCATGAGGCACTTTTGGCCTTGAGAGCGCGCAGATGTTGGAAGAGGAGGAGTACGAGGCACATGCCCTGATCGATCCGGGCTGGTTCAGCAGCGTTTCATGGAGAGATTTCTATTTCGGGGCAAAATCCTGCCGAAAACACCCTCAGCATGGCACAAGGGTCTGGGTTCACTTCTCATTTTAAGTGTCAGGAGAAGGTCAAAGAGAAGAAGGAGATCGAGGTACTGGGCTGGGCTGGGCCATGGCGGCCATGGGATTCTGCCTCGACGCTTGCCGGCTTGCCAGGTGCCTGCAGAGGAGAAGGCTGAGGGAGAGGCAAAGCCTGACTCTCCAAAGGATGCCAAGCCAGAGGCCCACGCGGCCCACGCGGCCCACCGAGCCCACCGCCCACCGAGCCAAGAAGTAATTTTTCAACGCCCTTTAGAAAGGATGGAGCTGATCATCCAACATCTCTTTTTTTGTTGCTGGATGATGCTGGATGTCCTTGATGTAGATTTGAGGGATCAGATGTAGAGTCAGACTCTGCACGTTGCATGACGCTCAGGGTGAAGCCTCACCAGAGGGTGAGGGTGAAAAGAAAGAGGGATCACCTAAGAAGGAACCCGAAAAGAAGGCAGCGACCCGAAGTCTGGGGAGGGAGGAAACGGGAGGCTGGAGATAGCTGGAGTGTGATGCCGATCTTCTCCACGAATTTCTGGGAGGGCTCTTTCGTCACCTCTTCGAGTTTCTTCTCCTCGTGATTGCTGGTCCAGTCTTCTGATGTCAGAAGAAAATGGAGTCACGGTCTTGTGAGCTTGCCACACAGGGCTGTTTGGATTTGCAAGCCTATCACGAAAGACAGTTTCAGCTTTGAATTCGAATCATCCTTTGCAGAATTCCCTTTGACTAAGACTAAGAATCCGGATAAGCTTGAAACTGTGTCCACACCCAATCTTCTTGAGCTTTGCATTCATCGGAGGTCGAATGGGTGGAAGTTGTGAAGAAGAGCCATGTCTGCCCAGAGAGCTTGCACAATATGGGGGCAGTTTGATCAACCAGTGCAAGCTTGACCTGTGTCTGAGTGACATGCACATAGCGTGACGATTTTCTTTGACGGAATGAAGAGAGAAGTGTCCATGATACTTGTAGTGGTGACTGAAAATAATGCCCCCCACTTTGTAAAGTATTATCAATTTTAAGAGAGAAGGATGCACAAAGCAATTGCATAACACCCAGGAGTTTAGTTGAGACCCTGTCACATATTGCTTCAAACTCGCAAAGACAGACGGATGGGTTAAAACCTCGACGATCCCACTGGGAGGATTTTTAAAACCCATTTTCCAGGCAAAATTTCCCATGGTTTCCCATGATTTACCCGCTCAAATTCTGGTTTCCCCAATCAACCGGGATAGGGCAAGGAACATGGCCATAAGGGATACCTCAACATGGCCATCTAACTACTGGAGCTCCAAATTTTGTGGTACACTGGGTTCACCTGAAGATCCTGGTTCGCCGAGGAAGAAGCGCACCAAGCGCACGGATATCCCCATCATTGCCAGTGACACCTGCGGCCTGCCCGAGAAGTTCTTGAACAAACAGCAGGAGATGTGGCCGCCAAGCCAGCGATGGGGTCTGGGGTTAAACGAACATACCGAAATGACAATGAAATCAGAGGAAAGATGGATGGTAAACATTATACAACAAATCATATATATATATATTATATTACACAATGACATTGATTATTAGACTGGGTCCTGGGTTGTCCTTTTGGAAATCAGGAAACCAGACAAGCAGTTCTTTTTCCTTCGACCTCTTAAGCGAATTCCAGGATGGATTCAGATGGCACAGATGTCCATGGCAGGATCAAGAAACTGCCATGCAGGCCGACATGAAGGCGTGGCCGGTGGATGTACGGCCAGTTGACTGGTTTATTGAATGCAAGGTTGAGGGGCCAGGCTAGTGGGGTGCTGGATTTCCTGTGCGACAGGAAATCATCGAGACCGATGAGAAAAGAAATGACCTCGAGTCCTACATTCTCACAATGCGGGACCCTGTTTTGACCGCAAACATCGTGCCATTCGTTAGACTCGCTTGTTTTGTGCAAGGTTCGGAACGGACGTCTCCCGATCATGTTTTTCTTCTTTTATTTTTCAGGGACACATTTAGCACTGCGCATCATGTGGTCCCAATGTTTTTTGTATTGCGAAGCAAGTGCAGCCAAAATTGTTGCAATGGCTTGGCTCCAGGACAAGTGCAGTGAAGGAGGTCAGTATGGTGCATTCATCAGCTCTGGAGATGCTTGGTGCACTGAGATCACTAAGATCACTGAGATTTGGGCTTCAGAGGCTTCAGACCGCTTCGGTGATGTTCAGTCCCATGTGCCACCTGCCACTCCGAGCCTCAGGATCGCGAGAAGCTTGAGTCAGAGCTCATGAAAGCAGAGGCACCGAACTCAACAACTTTGCAAGAAGTTGTACATGATCTTGTCATATTTTGTCGCCTTTCGTGAATCATGCATGGTGGCATGCTTGGTTTGCAGACCATGCAACTTCTTCAACCTTTCTCGATTCTGCACGAATGATGAGTTTCTTAAGCTTTTAAAAACAGATTTTGGTTTGATTTGGTTTGACTAAAAATTCGGTACCCCTAAATCTAAATGATACTCATCATTTTCTCATTGAAGTGGTTGTTTGAAGCGTATATACCATATTTTCGGACAACCTTTGGAAAGGCTAAGATGACACCAATGGCAGGACTGGCTGTACGACAACTTCGACGCTACAAAGGCAGGAGCCCATTCCATGCAGAGTTCATTTTGTTGACATAGCTGTGACCCTGCTGGCTGTGACCTTTGCAGATGAGAAACATGTCATTTTCGTTGTCCTCTGACAGGTGCAGTACATTGAGATACTCGACTGCACTGGCTGGCGGATTTGTGCAGCCATGGATAGGTATATCATATATCATTTGATAAGATTCGATTGGATTAGATTGATTCAACTAGATAGACGGATAAATGGATTCTATGATAGAAGTGATCGGTGTCTTTCTCAATGTTGTGTTGATTGGAAACGGTTAATTCCCCGGCTGCCCAGGAAGCTCGACGAGCTGAAAAAGCTCGGTGACCCCGTGGTCTTCATATTCAAGGAGGATGAGATGCGAGAAGATTGGATCAGCGCAGTGAAAGGTACCATCACCAACTACAGCAATGCGGCAAAGGGCCCTGGTGACATGTGACTTGGCTCCAAGCCCCTGGTGCAATTGATGGTTATTGAAAATCATGGCACTGTATCCCACATATTGTTGGTTTACATTCCCCCACAAAGCATTGTTGTTCGTGGCATTGTTCTTTTTTTGTGATGTTTTGCATGTAAGTATAAATCAGTATACATTCTATATGTTTAGATTCACATGATATCAGGCAGTTCCCAATGTGGGTGATATCGCTTTGGGCGCTGGACCACCCAGGTATAGCCACATAGCCCCCGAAAAGCTGGAGAGCATCGTCAAGGAGTGCGACTCGCTGTCAGCGTGGCTGGCGGACATGCAGGTGTCGGAGGGTGCAAGTTATTGTGGTGTTTGGTGCTGGTGAATAGGAGATTTCCACCCAAGTTGTGGCAATTTGAATGGGGAAACCGATGATAACATATCATAAGCTGTCATAAACCTTTTTTCATGGGGAGAGTGATGTTTCAAAATGTTTTAACATATTTTAACAAACATTGGGTAACCTGTTCGTCTCAGTAACCTAGCTGCACCGCAAGTTGGACTTCTATCCAATTGGCCCAGCGTCCGCAGGGCAAACAAGCTGCCACTCCGAAGCATGACAAGCCAGTGCTGCATCTTGGCACTGCAGAACGGAGATGTTGAGAGGTTGGAGTCAAAGACATGAAGACATGATGTAATCCAATCATGATGACTTGATGTCAGAATGATTTATGATGATATTCATGACAATTTATGTTTTACTGTGATGATTTTGATGATTTACGATGATTTGTTAATTATTTCATGGTGTTTCATGAAGCCTTAAAGGTGGACATTCATCAACAGTGCATGGTTTCCCCTTCGGTACTCAAACATGACTGGCTGGGAAATGCCTCATCAAGGATCATCAAGGTGCATACAGACGGTTTAATGGGAAAATCATCCAACTAAATGGGGGATTGCCCAGCAAAACCGTGATGACAAAAGGGAAATGCTTCTGGCTTTGGATCAAGCGACTGGAACCTACTCAGTCGCTACCGAACCGTCTGGCGAGGTCCCTAAAAGTGGGACCGGAGTCGGCTTCACTGGAAAATATGCCTTTTGAAGTACCCAAAACAGCACCAAAATCAGGCAAAATCCAAGACTGGGCAGAAAAAATCGAACTCAACACAGTCACGATCCCGACTTTGAGATCTAGACCACAATTCCTTTTGAGTTGAAACCTTTGCCCTGGGTTTCACAAAGATTGTTTCACCGGGAACGTCGTAGCCTCGTTGGAATGCTTGGAAGATCTGCATGGACCACGGCCTTGACGGCCTGGTTTTTGGTGCTCTCGGTTTCAAAAGCTGAGACTGAAGATCCGCTAGATTCGACCTGTGAGGAAAGCGATGATCTACGAGTATCTTTGCTACAGTCCTCTTTGCAGGTGGCCAAAGCATCTGTGAAGGAGAACATAGAGAACATAGAGAAGATAGAGAACATAGAGAATATCGAGAACATAGATCGAAATGCCAGCATTGAAGCAGTGAAGCAGCACAGTCGCATGCTGAGCCCCTATGTGGAGGCTTCAGACCATGTTAAGATGCTGGCACAGAAGCATTTGAGCTTAGTTCTGCAACTGATGCTTCCAACTGAGAAGACGGCGCTCAACGGCATTCCTGCTCTCTTAGTCTTCATGTTGGCTGGCTTGGTGATGGCACTCTTTGTTGTTCAGCTGATTGGGGTCATGTTCGATGACCGAAGTAAGGAGGCTCAACCGTTTCAGCCCGGTCACCGCTATGGCCATGGCTATCCCCAGGCTCCATCCACGACGGGTCAAGGGAGCCTGCCTCCAATGACGCTTCCTGGCACCCCCCCCTCCCGTGCTTCCATGGGTCCGGCCACGGCACCGTCCACGGTGCAAAACCTGCCACAGAGAGAGACGCTGGGAACGGGCAGCCGGCAGTCACAGGCTCCGAATCCGGCTCAAATGTGCCCAGCCATGATCGTTCCCCATGCTGAAGCTCAATTGAAAAAGACGGCATTCTTTTGGGGCACTGTGCTATCTGTACTTGTTTTTTCTTCCATTTTATGTTCTCCCTATCTGTTTCTTGTGGTCATCTCTTGTGAAGAGTTTTTTAGGTCCCCTGGACAGGGTGTCTTAATTCTATTCTTGACCTCGGTGGACTGGACCTCCTAAGGATGCGAATTTCGCCATTCCCAATGCAGGGTTGAATGCACTGATCACCGGCCTGACTGGTAGTTTGGATGGCCCAGTTGCTGTCATTGGCGCACAAACCAACAAACCGCTGCTATATGCCAGGTCGCAGGGTTGGGCAAAGGGAGCCTAAGAACAATTCCAAGATGGGTTGATTTTTATCTATGTAATGAGGGTCCGGGTCAAAAGTGGTGTACCCCAAAATTGGAAGCACCCACAAAAATGGCAACTTTGGATCCAATTAGATGGTGGGTTCTTCCACCTTCTGAGCCACAACTGCTTTGTCAGGCAGGTTTCACCTTGTTTCCATGGCCATGTGGCTATCGGTCAAAATTAGGTACCCGAAAAAATGGGATCGTGAATACTCAAAACTGCTAGGTTTTCTATCCGGCCTTCAATTCGGCCCATACCCATTACAACATCTCATTGTATCCCATAAAATATCCCCATGAATATGCCCTAAAGTCCTTGGTTTTAGTGTGATATTCATGGACATCATGGTGTTTATGTGGGATTTTCTTGTTGGGAGATGGATGTTTCCACCTGTTTCCACCTGTTTCCACAGGTTCAAAGACGTGAAGGACAAGCGTTGGCTGCAGCTCTCCACCACCAGCAATTCGCGTTTTCCCCACTGCTGCGCAGGGCCCTTGGAAGTGGCCAGCGACGCCATGGTGGAGATCCGTGGGCCGCGGGGGGATCGCTTTGGGACCCTGGAGAAGGGCCATGACGCCACGTGCCCTGGACAAAAATGGATAAATCCTTCAACCAAAATATGGGGAATCTGTAGTGTAGGGAGATATTATTTGTTATTTTTTGTTTCCTGTTTTTTTTTCCATTTATTTTTATGTGGATGCGGAATCCGAGTTTTTTCCAACGTCCAAGGTGGTACATGCACCGTGCTGAGGGACCCTTGGTCCATCGCGTCTACATGATGAATGGACAGATGGTTGCCATGGACCGATCGCTGATGGCGGGCACCGGGATGTTCACACCCACCGCCTTTGAGCTGACGGTGGGTTGTTGAAACATGTTGAAACAGGGAGACCTCTGGTGGTTGATGGTGGTAGCATATTAAATGGACGTATAGTGAATATACACTGTTGATAGTGGTTGACGGTTGATGTTTTTTCTTTGCATTTGATGCAATTCGAAATGAACTGAAGCAGGTATGGTACACGCTTCCCACAGTCTGAGATGTTTTCCATTTAAACATCAGCGATGGCATAGCATATAGAAGCTAAATATCACCGTATATTATTCTTGCTGATCGAGCCTAAATCGCATTTGCTCAGAACATGGAAACAGAAAGAACTCGGGTGAACTGAAATGGACACAGAAGCACCAACGTAAAGCATGCTACTTAATACTTGATACTTGGCACATCACGAATAATGGACAGCTCGGACAACGCAACCGATATCATCCCCTTGACCTCAACAGATCTCTCTCTCTCTCTCTCTCTCCCTCCCTCCCTCCTTCCGTACATACGATAGTTTTTCATAGTTTTTCGACGGTGCAACTGCGCATGATGCAACGTTTTTTTGTCCTGCCCATTTGTCCACATGCTCGATGCTTTGGTCACACAATCATCACGTCATGATATGGCTTTCACTTGTGCATTAAGGTCTGCATGAGCAGACAGGATGTGTTCAACTATTTCAAATGGGACGATTATACGTCATTCACACTTGTGACGAACTAGACTCGCGATCAGCGCCTGTCAGGTGAGTCCGGGCAGGGACCCTCTTTTGACCCTTGTGAGCATGCTGATCATCATCTTGACATCGCCAGACATCAGACGCTGATCGATCGCAGAAGCAAATTGAAAAAGGGCTGCCGTTGATGCTGCTGATGCCACCCGTGGATGGCTTGAGGGTTACATAGTGGAATCCACGAACTACCCGGGTATGGGGGTATGGAACTGGGAATCCGTATCAAGCCAGCAGAACCAATCTACAGGAGCATGTTCCACCAGGTTCTACACACGAGCCTTGCGCTAAGGATTTGCTCAGACCTGGAGAAGAAGAACCAGGATCTGGCGAAATTCGCAGATGAGATTTTGAGGTGCCGGGCAACAGCGGGCATCTTGGTTTGTGCACAGGGATTGCAGTCGTTTCTGAGACCTACAGACTTGGTGCCTTTGGTGCCATGATTTGCGTCTTTTCAGCTTTTCTCCCTCTCCTCTCTAAAGGTCCGCGCTGAATTCAGGATCATGTTGATGTCTACGATTTTGCTGTTGCTTCACTTCGAGTCGATGATGTATGAAATTGTAGATTTTGATGGAGCTTGTAGCTTCAAATCAATTGAGCAGTGTTCAAAATCCCTGTTGGTTGATGTTTGAACAAGGTTGTTACTACCCTTTCCATGTGGGGGATCCCTTTAAAATGGATGGTTTATGATGGGAAAAGCAATTTTTCAATGGATGATTTGGGGGTTTCCGCATTTTTGGAAACCTTCATATGTGGAGGGATTATTCATCATGGACAAATATCATCCCTTGTGGATGATGATAATCCCTGATATGTTGCGGGTCATCCTGCCCTTTTCATCCATAAGTTTGGCCAGGGAGCCCAAGCCCAAGCCTCCTGAGCCACCAGCCGAGCCAAAGCCAGAGGTAGCGCCAGGGCCTAGATGGCGCTTTTGACAGAGGTTGTGGATATTCCTGGAAGATCCAAGAAACATATTCCCAAATCAAAAAAAGATGAGGATCATCTAGTTTTATCTAATTTTCAATGACTCAGAATGAATATCAATAGATGATAATAGATGAATAGTACTCCATGAATTCAAACATCACCACCTATCAGAATTCACGTTCCAATCCACTTTGCAGGAGCCTGCCGCCGGTGCTGCCGAGGGTGAGGCCAAGCCAACCAGCCCCAAGGAGGGAGATGTCGCTGATGTGGATTGAGGCGACACCTGAGCCGCACTTCCTCCAGGTGAAGTTTTACTGAAGATGGCGAAGGAAGCAATGTGTTGAAGAGACAGGGCGGGAACTATGGTGAATCATTCTGAATGATAGTTAAAGTTAATGTAATTGATTGTAATTGAATGCACTGTTATATATTCTTGATTGATCTTACTGTAGATGGGCACAAGGTTTGCAGACCACATTGGTGAGTTCAATCCTTGAGTTCATGCTTCAGTGGTCCATTCCACTGGAAACGAGTAAGACTGAGTAAGATATTATAGGTCTGAGGACTCCTATAGAAGGCTTTGCAGATCTTCTTTTGCGGCTTCCGGGTGTTGCCCAAATCAGGCTCGCCTGCTTTTGCATTGCATGCCATAGGACAATGCTGAAATCCCTGGTCCTAAAAGCATGAACAGTTTAGACTGCTAGGATCTGCTAGGTGTTTACTTTTTGAAATGGTCAGTCAGTTTGGTTAGCCGAGAGTGTCAGGGATTTGCTGTCCGGATCCGCGTGTTTAGCTTTTCCGAAGTCTTGGTGCAGTTCTTGCAGTCAATTCGAGTGACGGCGAAGCATGGCTGTGATCATACCAAATTGACACAAAGTGCAGCTCTTTCCAGAAGATACCTGCAGTAGACTAAGGCCAATAAGTCCATGAACAGCATCCCCAAGATGCCGATGAGATTCGCTGTAGAAACCATTTTTTGGGTGGTTTGGCATCATACAGTGCGGCCATATGAATTCAACCATGGGGGGACAGCGCCTGCTGACTCCAATTCAGACTGGTGGATAAATCAATCAACGAACATGTTGAAAAGCACCAGTTCGTAGAGGGAAAAAAGGGCAACAGCATTTCAGTTCATTTGCTTATGGGCTTATGGGCCTCAACCCAGAGATTTCGGCCGTACCATGACTTGACAATAGCAAACTGACTTGACCCATACCCATTGCACCCATGATGTCCGCTACCTGAGCCATTGCTGTCAATACCGTGCGTGCGGCGTTGCCGAGTAATGCGCAATTTTGAGCCCTTGAAGGGGTCAGTTGGTCGGTGGGAGCTGGTGACGTGGGACGCAAGTGCCCACAGCCAGTAGCGGAGATGGAGACTCCAACCCAAGAGCCGGCCGAACAGCCCAACAGCCCAACAGCCCACACACTTTCTCAACCACGGTTTGCAGAAGCTATTGAGGATTATATTATGGAGTTACTATATAGAGATTGGCAGAGATTGGTGAAGCAAGACTGTGATCCATGCTAAGATTGCCCATTGAAGAACAACGCCCCATTTGATAAGACCTGGTGAGCTTTTGCTCCACGGAACTTGAGATACTGAGATACACTTAGGATGGACGGATACATCCATCTCACTGGAGAGCACCGAAACACCGAAACACCCCTGGTGGAGTTTCCATCACCCCACCGTGGAAAGGCCTCAGTGTGAGGCAAACAGAAACTGAGAAAGACAACCACTGCGTTTTCCACAAAAGTTTCGACCAGGGTGGGATGGAAGAAGGGGATGGCAGATGCGCTACTGGCAGTAAAGCAATATAGCGAAAGTGGCGAATGGCTTACGGCCATGGTCCCCGACAAGTTTCACAACGGGTGCTTTGCAACGGTTATCTGTTTGCATTGACCGATGTCTGTTCTCCAATTGAGAGGTGAACAAACCACAATGTAATCCCCGAAATGGATGAAAGGAACACTTACAGGAAACCCTCATATTTGGTAAACAAAAGGGTTTCCTGTACATTTTCCCTTAAATCAATCCAATGAATGGGTCGCCGGCAGTGTGCAGCTGGGTTGCATCTCCTGCAACGCTACGCACAACTCGCTGACCGTTTGATTCAAGACCTGCCATTGTGATCTATGGTTTTCAGGTGTTTTCTTATACAACTTGGATTGACATATTGTAGAGATCTGGGATGATCTGGCTATGGGCCGTATGGGTCAGAAAATTGGGCACCCCCAGGGATGGCGTACTGAAACTGCTTCAAAATCTGTGGTTATCGTCCACCCGGACACAGCCCAAGGCCGGCGATCGCCCAAGCCTAAGCCGCGAGGCTGGAGAATCCCAAGCTTTGAAATGGAGAGAATCCTGGAAGATCCTGGAAGTGGGGCATGTTCCATTGGGGATATTGGAGGATATTGGAGGTACCCCAGAATCATCATTTTCCCCACTGATTCCCATTTCGGCAGGGAAACCCGCCGCCGCCTCGACAGCCTTGGGGCCAAGACCGAAGGGCTTGGTCTCCTTCCAAGAAAAAGTCTGCAAACCCAGTGGCACAGTTGGGACGTTTAAGCGGAAAAAGTGGATGGAACATGATGGAAATCTATGTGCTAAACATTTGGGAGCCTACTTGATTTTTCCATCTTGGAGTAGATATCTATTTCAGCACCAGATTTGGTATGCCTAGCCAGCCTAGCCAGTGAATTTTGTTGGCACCTAAAATTGGCATCCACATGGCGCTGAGGTGCATGTGCGGGAATTTTCCCGCCATGTTGGTGGTGGAGTAGAAGCCTTAGACTTTTTAGAGTTTCTAGCTTCAGTAAAAACATGTGAAAACGACAAGAAAAGGTTGCTTTTTGGTGATTTTTGGCATCCACATTTTTTTTCCGTTTCAAACCAGCCATCCCTGATCAGCCTACGCCCAACTTCGACTGTCAAGCTTGGAGGTGCCCAGTGACACTGGGGTTGCGCTGGGTCTGGGGATTCAGCTGCGCAACGCTGGGGGGACCCAGCTGTCGGCCAATGAATCGATGAGTGGGTCGGGTGGGTCGTTTCGAAAACACTAGTGGCAACTGTTCCAAAATGTTCCGGGATGATTTCGAAGTTGCGTTTTATATATTTTGAATTATTTTGATATGTCATAGGTCATCTTTTTAGACTAAGTCAAGTTTTGAGGGACTGCTGTAACTGACCCGACTTTCCTTTAGGCTCAACATGGCTCAACTCCCCGCAGGTCACGGAGCCTCTTAGCGCTGAGCGGCCTGGAGTAGGGAAGCTGGACAAGGTGCTGAAGGGGGTGATCCCATAGCCCCTGGATGAACCAATATTATCCACAGCAGATTTCTTACGAAGCTATCGAGGATCGTTATTGTCATTATCATCATTGAAATGCTAGGAAAACACAGAAACACAGTTCACAATGCCCCCCACGAGTCATCCAGCGGCCTTCGAAATGATCAGTGGTGTCAAGCAACAGTACCATCAGAGAGCAGGTACCAACATGATGTTGATACACCAAACACCATGAAAAACATCAGCATGGTGTACCAGGATGTGATTCACTCAAAAAAAACCATAGAAGGGGATCGTCATCCACCCAAAATCACTCAAACATATAGGGTTTCAGCTGTTTCCAGGCTGCTGAGCCGCTCCCACCAGGGCAGCGGGCGCAATTGCTTCGGCAAGCCATGGGGCAGGCAGTAGCCACCAAATCTTTGATCGAACTTTTGGGGTGGTGACACTTGAAATTTCTGGAGTTTCCCTGGTGAATCTCCCCATTGGCGTTTTTGAAAGCCAAATGCATCGCAGCCTGCAGCCACAATTGGGATCAATTTTTTGGGTGCAGGAATCCCTCCACCTTTCAGGCAGAATATAGCAAAGCTCAGAGGATTCATGGCAAGGACAGGGTCCCAATGGCCGATCGAAATTGGTGGAATTTCGGCATGGATAGATGGATAGATATCCCAAAATGGTCCGTGTTTTTTCATGGGGAAGATGATCACCAATGGTTTGTTTTGGAGTTCCCCAAAGCTTTTCTTTGGACATGCACTTTTTCTTCTGCGTGTTGCGCAGACAATTCACAGAGGAGCTCCTGACCCTTCAGACTCGACGTGAGCAAAACAATCAGACTGATCAGGCCCAGGGCTGCGGAGGACTTAGGAGTTGCTAGTCGAATTGGCTTCAATGATCTTATTGCATCTTGTATCATCTTGTTGCCATGAACATCTGTTGCTGCTTTGGAAGGAAACGGCTAAAAATATATATCAAATTGTGCATTACATCAAAAGTCGATTATTAAATATTGAGACTAGACTGTGACTAAACCGTACCAATCAATTGTGGGTCCATTGGTAATTCCATTTGGGGCCGCAGCCAAATAGCCTCAGATAGCTTTCAAGTTCCAAATCTTCGTCAGGACTTTGAGCCAATGCCCGAGTCTCTGAAGCAAGCGCGGCTGAGAGCTAAGAAGCTCGAGCAGGAGGTACGCTTACGGGAGGACCCTACCAGGTAGGGAATGTCCCTGTTTAAGGACAGTAGGCTGGAAAAAGAACCATCAACCTGGTTGGTATTGTTCTTCCCAACATTGTTGGGTTGTATCATGTTGGGTTGGCTCTCACGAAATCCACGGCTCCTGCTGGTTGCAGTGCTTTTCTGGGGCTTTGGAGCCAGGTGGCCAAGAACAGTTGGAGAGCCCAGCCTTGGGAGGTGGCGAACCTGGAGATTGAACTCAGATTTGGATGCTGAAGTACGACTAAGTACGAGCTAAGTATACGATTTATTGTTTTCAGATGAGCTTCTTGGTCAATCTAACAATATTGCAAATCAATGCAAATCATGTTTTTCTTTTTTGGTATAGGTAAATCAATTTGGTATAGGTAAATCATCAGTAAATGGGCCATCTACAATACCATAGCCAACTGTTAAATTACCGGAGGGTAATATCCAGATATTATCCTATCATTATCCCAGTATGGTCCTCATTGTATACCCATTACATAGCAATTATCATCCAGCAAGAATCATTTCATCTCCCTGCGAACGCTGAGATCCTTTCATTTCGACACTTAAGTCCAAGGCGGATGTATCGGGATTGGTTGTGTGTGCCGTTTTCTTCCTGAAAACGCCAAGAAAGGACACAGGCAATAGATTTCAACTTTCAACCATTTCAACCCAACAAAACGCGCATCCTTTCTGCAAAAATTGTAACTTTGAAATCCGTCCACATACTGCTTGGCGTGGAGAATTTCCTCAGAGCTTCAGTGGTTCCATCATGTTCCACTGGAAATCTAGCATCGATTGCGAAGGCTGTCGCCAAAGCCAAGCCAGGGCCCAAGAAATCGTGGTGCGATTTTGGGGGGCCTTTGGACCTAGTGGAATGCCCTTTTGACAGTGGTCAAACCCCATTTATAGCTACAGGGCATATACATAGTGCAAAATTCTAAAGTTTCAGAAGGGTTATCATGAAATTCTTGGACTGAAGTGGCCGTGGCTCTGCACTATCTGGCAAAATTCTCTCGGATAGTGAGACAATAGGGTTTGTCCAAAAATGGTCATGCGGAGCATGCTGACAAACCATGGGATTTTATGGCGTTGTATTTTCAGGTCAACCCAAAGGATGCGGTTCTTGGTTTTGCTTGTTTTGGCCGAGGCCAAAAGCAAAAGCTGGGGTACGGGCAATGAAATCTGTCCAAAAGGCAGGTTGCAGGAAGTCGTGAAGTGAAACTAGCTCCGTTGTCTATGTGAAGTCGAATAGGCCCCTAGCAGATATAGCAGATATAGCAGATATAAATGGAATGTAGCTAACATGACCGAAACTGCTGATAACTGGTACTTGACCCGTTTACAACTTACGGCCCCATTCAGCAGCAGCAGGGGGCCCATCATTGCATGATGGCGGGAGCCCTGAATCCCCAGCAATGGCTTTGTGCACCTGATTAAGTGCCTTTGGGCGCCAGCATTAAAATCTGCATTGCCTCCCTTTCGAAGGTTGTCGCCAAAGCCAAGTCGGGTGGCTCAAGTGCCAAAGGTAGGTGGTAGGACGACCCTGTAGGGACATGCAATAATCCAAGTGATATCAAGTGATGTGCAGTCTTGTACTGTAACAGGCACTTCTTAGAGAACTAGATGAATTAGAGACTGAATTTTGATTTTAGATTGAACAGAAAAGAGCATGTTCTGCAGAATGAGATAGTTTGGCTTTCGCTCCCCCTTGTAGCCCGTTTTCCGAGGCCGAAAGCAAAGGCTGGGCTGCGGGCCATGAAGTGTGGCCGGAAGGATCGGAAGGGTCGCAAGAAGTGAGGGAAGAGTTGGCCTCCACACAGCCTTCGCGCGAAACATCCGTGTGGCTGGCGTGTGGGAAAAGGCCTCCAGTTACTCCAGTTTGAATTATGGCGCCGCAGTGAGACTCCGGTACAATTGAAACGTTCTGCACTCTGATCTCGTTTTCCTGGTTTGTTTCAGATCAGATCAAAAAAAACTAGCGGAAGAAAACTTGAAAAGTATTTTTCTGGGAGTCAAGACTCAAGACTTTTTGAAAACCTGGAATATGCATCTGTTCAATTTTGGTCAACTTAGTCTGTTGTCGATTACTTGGAGTCCTGATGGCCTGTCATGGCCATTGCTTAGATCTGCGGCGCCGCATTGCACTGGGTCCTCCAGCAAAAGGGCACTCGGCAAATGGGGCTACCTGCACAGATGCAACTTGAATTGGGAAATCGTGCTGACCTGACTAAACCGTTAGATTCCGGGGTACCCTAGTTGATTACCATGGTTACAATCTAATTACTTGTAACCGGGCTAAACCCCCCACTTGTAGATGACTTATGATCACGCTGCCATTGATGATGACAGCTTTAGTGACCTTGGTGTTTTTGGCTCAAGACAAAGCATGCTGTTACAATCTGTTACAATGGCTTCCCCCAAACAACAGACATGCGCGAGCATGCTGCTCTGCTCCATACAGAGCAACCAGCCTTTGCACCCCAAGTGAACCCTGGAAGCTCGTTGTTTTCTTTCCCAGAAGAATTCCTTCACCCTGAAACCGTACAATCACCTGAAGGAAGGCAAACTGACATCCTTGAAGGATACACCGAAAGAAGCAGATTTGTATAGGATACCCTACCTATTCCATCCACAGCTTCATTATTTTCCCTATGAACATTGCCATGATTGGGCCATTCGACAAAAATAGCAGGGTTTCCTGTCCTTCGATGAGTGGAGAAGTGGAGGGCGGCCGGCGGCGCCGACGGAGCCGCTCGGGACGGCATCACCACAAGAGGCAGGGGCCCCAGGGGGACACGTTTATGCCATGAAGATCTGGCATCCGTCCCGTGCAAGGCGGCGCGAGAGGGAGGCCTGCTGCGGATTCTTGTGGGCTAAAAAAAACCGGGCCATGGCTGATCTGGCTGGGAGTCTGAGACAAATCTGCACTCTTTAAGGCAGGTCAGCTCCAAAGTTTTTAAAGCATCGAAGTTGTCGCAAGATCTCCCTGCTGATGGCGATTTGTTCCATCTTCTAGGATTGCTTCCTGACTGAACCCACTGATTAATTCACCCCAAACCTCTGGGATGATGTTGGGGAATTAGGGTCCAGTCTACCCTCAGTCACTTCATCCTCAGTAAGTGACTATTGGGTTGGGGGTATCGATTCACTTGATATCTGATATCTCCATTTTGGCGGCTTGTGACAGCCAGTTGCAGCTGGTGGATTCGACCCTTGAAGCTGTTTCGGGATCTGTCAAAGCCTCTGTTTCCAATATTTGACGCCATATCCATAACATATCACAACAACCGGCTATTTTTGTTGTCGCAGGCATGCCATGAAATTCACGTGGCATGACCATCATCCTATCCCCGTTGCCTCTCTTGCCAGGACGGAAGGCCTGACAACGGAGGAAATGGTGGATGTGTAGCCTAAAATAGAAGACAAAGCTACATGGCAAGATGTAGTTTTGTTCCAGGGGTTACCCGGTTTGTTTTGGCATGTCTATACTAGTGAGATGCTTGGATGTGGATTTCGGATGGTCTAGGTCAGCATTCCATGCGTCTAAGCTGTAGCTTGTCCTTTTCAATACCCAACCATCCAATGTTTCGGGCTTACATGTCCCATTTCTTGCTTTTGGCGCTAGTTTTGCTTGACTTCTCATTTTCTGTCCTTGCACAATCCATTTTGATTCTTCACCTTAATTAGCTGTGACGCATTGTAACACTATGTAACAGTGCCATAATTTCAATGGATTTCAGATTTCTCCCAGTGGGTCTAAAAACAGGGCGACCCGCCAGGTCCCGAGCCGAAGTTTCGGAGTGGGCAGCTGAGTGACATACCGAATGCAGGTTTTTGGTAGGTTGGCTACCTGGTGATACAACTGGGACCCATAGAGAACTGGATGATACAGGATTTCTGGTTAATAGGTATATGGGGAGTTCTTAAAATGGGGGATCCCCAAGTCACCATGGTTGTTTCAATACTAAGTCATGGTCCAATGACGACTGGATGATTGCGGGTTACCCCAATGGCTTTGGCAACCTCCACATCCTCCATTGTTTGGGTGAACTCGGCACACTTGTTGGTCAAAGCTGGAAAACAGAAACCCAGGCGCCGCCCGCCCTTTGAGGAGTACTGGTGCTTTGGCTGAACTGAACCCAGGAACCCAAGAAACATCAGGGGATTTTGTGGCAGTTGAGACATGTGGATCTGAGGATTTTGAGGATTTGATTGCTGTCCAGTCACAATCGAAGACAACAAAAAACCACGGGAGAAGATCCCATTTACAGTTGTTTTTTTCGATTTAACACCTCCATTTATTAAATTTATGGTGGATTTTCCCACATTTTCCTATGACTTTCCCTATTGAGACCTCCATTTTTGATAGAGGTCTTCTCCTCCTCAGGGATGGCATGGGAGCCCAGAAGGGCACTGGAAACGCTGTTTCGACTTGATGAAATGGGCTTATATATATATATACCACATATATAATCATATATATATAATCATATATATATATATAATAATATATATATAATAATATATATATAATAATATATATATAATAATAATAATAACAATAACAATAACAATAATAATAATAATAATAATAATAATAATAATAATAATATATATATTAATATATAATAATATATATATTAATATATATATATATATATATTAATATATATATATATTAATATATATATATGATCATATATATAATCACATATATATATATATATATATAATAATTTAGAATAAACCACTGTGCAATCAAAACCAAAAAACCCTAGGACTGCCAAACAATTCAGATTCGACGTTCCACATATATAATATAGAAGTGACAATACAGAGTCACTGTAAATGGTCTTTCAACTTGATGTGAATCTGATCCACGATGGTCACTTCGGAAGTGCTTCGGACGCCGAGGCATGGAAGTGCAGGAGGTGTGCTTCCTCCAGGCTATCCGCCTCGACCAGGCGAGGGCGAGGGCCTGTGGTGATCAGCTGCCAACATCGGTAATGAAACATGATGGAGCTGCAAAAGTTTTGGCCATTTCAGGAAAATCAGCTGGATTTCGATGGTTTGATGCACCAACTTGCTTATAACTTGCCTTTTAGATCCTTTTACCATGCCTTGGTGTGATTTTCCGTGGCCTTTTCCACCCAAGCACGTAGCTAGGATGGGCAGAGATAGCATTGGCTATAGCGGCTATGATGTACCGTGTTATGTGTACATAATGGTGTGACGGACACTTCAATGTTCTTTACATGGAGGTGCCAAATTTCCACTAGGAGCCACAAGCAACCCCTGAAAGAGTTCGGACATTACATAACATAGTATATAATAGTACATAGTACAACTATATAACATAGTATATAATAGTACAAACATATAAAAGTGCCATAGTACTATATAGTAGTACTCCATTAGTAATTAGCAATAATAGTACTCTCTCTCTATATATATACACGTAATAGTACTACAATGGTACGACTAAATTACACAACAGGACTCTAACTTTTCTGCCGCGATTTGTGGAAGCTCTTCAGCGCGCCATGACGGTTGGGCCACATCCACCGTTGCGGCCCGGCATTGGCTTTTGCCTCCAGGTGCGCTGGTTAGGGAATCTGGTTTGGATCATTGAAGAGTTGAAGAACCAGACATGGCTCTATACGTCATTTATACAATAATATATATATAGATAATATCTGCTTTATATTTCATTTATACATATCATACTCATATAATAATATGTATATATATATATATATATATCATACTCACTTACTTACAGACATATATATATATACATACATACATACACATATGTACACATACACACATTATATATATATATATATAAATATAAACATAAATATAAATATTTGCTACTACTTTTTTTGGCCATTCCCGCGTGCTTGGCTAACCCGAGACGGGCCAAAGCCCAAAGCTCAGTTCAGCTCGTTTTCCAGGCCAAAAGCACTGGCACTCCCCCAGGGCGATGGTGACCCAGCAGGAAGTCAATTTTGATCCTTTTGATTTGATGATAAAACGGTACTTTAATGGGATTTGATATGATTTAACCATCAAAATACGGGGAATGTAGTGGCTTCAATATTATGTTAATGGGTCTTTTAAACATAAATGAGGGTTCAATCATCAAAATGCAGGTATATAGTATCATATAGGGGCTAATAGGGATGTACCTTCCGGCGATTACTGGTTGATGGCTATATAATGAGCATTATAATGGGATAATGATGGGATGATATCTGGAATAAACATATGATACATGCAGCTATGCAGCTATGATATAGATGGCCATTCAGTTCGATGATTTAGCTACTAAACTTGTGATTTTCCATAGCTTATTGAATTACAAGAGGTTACCCAATTAGGAAACATTAGTTCATTAGTTATTGTTAGTATTTTAAACCATCCATTTTAAAGGAATATCACGTGTTCTTTTGATAGTTTTGAAGATCTGAAACCATGCCCGGGGGGTTGATCATTTTGACCCATGAGGGTTCTTTCTTCCTGCGTAGCTTTGGTATCCTCTATGTGCCATGGTCAAAACTTGCGTAGCTTGCCGATAGCGGGGAATGGTCATCAATCTATGAGTACGGATTTACTCAAGGGACGGATGACCATGGCATATGTGAGTGTCATGTCATCAAAGGCCACAGCAACCCACCAGCTCAGAGTCATGTTTGAATTTTGTACTCACCGTTCCTCCAGTCATGGCCTCTCCGGTTGACAGCTGCAACGAGCAGCAACGAGGTTTCTCAACATGACAATGCACAAGCTGGTAGAGATGCCAGTGTCCTACTCTGGCCAGAAGGTCCGACGCTTTATGTCCATGTGTACGCAAGAATGAGGATAGCAATGGATATCCCACATCTCCGAAAATTCAGTTTGTAATCTTACATATATACAGTACATATATATATACACACATAATATACACACAATACATACATGCATGCATGCATGCATGCATGCATGCATGCAGACAGACAGAGAGAGACAGACAGACAGACAGACAGACAGACAGACAGACAGACAGACAGACAGACAGACAGACAGACAGACAGACAGACAGAC
>Ga0126342_10002838_pt1 | contig 27765 bp, 23 predicted proteins | sample Cyp1metagenome_FD_92528 | JGI IMG/M metagenome (GOLD analysis project Ga0126342, IMG submission 92528) | Coral microbial communities from Lord Howe Island, Old Settlement Bay, Australia - Cyphastrea 1 metagenome | ecosystem: Host-associated > Invertebrates > Cnidaria > Coral ... | reverse complement strand
GAGATAGATGCAGAGATAGATGTAGAGATAGATGTAGAGATAGATGCAGAGATAGATGTAGAGATAGATGCAGAGATAGATGTAGAGATAGATGTAGAGATAGATGTAGAGATAGATGTAGAGGTAGATGTAGAGATAGATGTAGATATAGATATAAATTATACGCATGTAATATATTTGTAGTATGCTACACGTATTGACCCATCCCCGCAAATATCCTTTCCATTCCCAGTTGATTTGCTCAGCTCTGTGCAGCATTTGGTTTGGCCCTGATTGGTCCAATCCACGGTTTTGCTGCCTCGAGAGCCACCAGTTGTGGCCCCTGTTCCGTGACCACATCAAAAAATGGGGGGTTCAACCATCAAAAATAGAGGATCCACCGGTTCAACCAACTGTCGCAATGGATTGAGGTTTGTTTGACAATTGGGTAGACTGGTAGACACCCCAGTCGTGGCCATCTAAACCCTTTTTTTCAGTGAAGGGAGCTTGGAAACGAGTTTTTCAGGACGTGTTGATGGTTTTCCAGTTGCATGAAAAATCCATCTGCGGCAAAATCATACCCTCTGGATCCCGCTGGTAATTGAACATAGCTATTATATATATATATATATATATATATATGTATGTGTATATATATATATATATCAATGTTTTGTGGGTAAGTCCGTCGGACGTCGTTAAATGGGCCATCTATATCATAGCAGGCTGTTAAATTACTAGACTCTTTTTTTCCCACTCATATCCCCAGGTTTTTTTTTTCCCAAAAAATCACCAAGATAATCCCACCAAAAATCCACTTCCAATCACTTCCAACAACGGGCCTTCTGATGGGAAGGGAATGGGGATGATCGCCCGCTTGGACCTGCTGGATGGATGGCGGACTCTCCACGAAGGGATTAGCCTCTGGTAAACTATAGGAAAATGGAGGTTTTAATGGGAAAACCATAGGAAAACCATAGGAAAATGGAGGTTTACCCTCTGGTAATGACTAACATAGCTATTGAAAATGACCATAGAAATGTCGTGAGTTTTCCCATGAAAAATGGTGATTGTCAATAGTTAAACGTTTACCAGAGGGTAAAGACAATGGCGATGACTAGTCACATAACTGTCATAACTGTTAGGACGAATTATGGCTAATTCTTCGGATGGAGAATGATTGGGATTAAAGGGCTTATTAGGGATATGGTATAATGATTGGGATGATTGGACGATCTGTAGGTAGCTGGATTGTGTTTGGATTGTGTTTTTTGGGAATATTAGGGATATGATATGTGTAATTACAATAATTTGTATCACCACTCAAGGGATATGTTTGATCATGGAGAATAATAAGGGTGTTCAACCAACTTGGAGTGATTTTCTAAGAGAAAGAAAAGTACAGTATCTTTGCTTTGGATGAGAATTAGCCATTTATAGCTCGTAACCAATGACCAATCATATTTGGGATGGGATATCATCCCCAATTTCTCTGGGATGATCATTCGGCGCGTACGCATCGTTGCTCTCCGGGAATCAATTGATGGATGTGAATAAAACCCCCAGGAAAATATGGTAAACTAGGTTGTGACCCATCTATATCTACATATATCTACATTTGTCATCAATCGTCTACACTCCCAAACAGTCCGCTGGTTTAAGGCCATGTTGAGGGCTTCTCCAATATCATGTTTGAGTACCCACTATCTATATTTAACTTAGTCCTTTGAGGTCAGGAGCCAGCGGAAGACACATGGAGAATTCCTACATCCCAGCTGCTGTACCATCGAGAGTCAAAACTGCTTAATTTCATATAGGAACTCATGACTTCTCTCCGTACAATTCTTAAAGCTAAGTGGAGCATGTAGAGTGCTTCATGTCTGCCGTAGAGCCGTAGAACTATAATGCCGGTGCAGATTCAAATCTTTGTACTTGGTAAATGCAGGTTCATCACAAAGAAACCACACGGAAAATCATAGACTTTTACCCATCCCCCACATGGGTTTCTTTCAAAATATAGGATCTCTCTGGGATGGGATTTTGGGAGATTTACCCCTACAAGTCCAATCATTCCAACTGTTGCTTGGTTATAGTTATATCTAATGAAATCCCCATTATATGTTCGAGTTGTAGTTAAATAGTTTTATCAGCAGCAGATATAGTTATAGCTATACGTTATATATATATCCCATAACTATTGATCAGTTACATAGCTATATCCCATTAAACATCTGACATCTAGTTATATCCAAAGAAATCCCCATGAAATCCCCATGAAAATCTGGATGAAATCAGCGAATCAGCGCCGGCCTCGGCTCGGCTTTGAGGCAGGCAATGACGTTCGCAATCTTCTCCTGCTGGAGCAGTACATGTCGGCTCTACCCAAAAGGGGAAGCATACGAAAAGTTGTGGAAATCCCATGGAGTTGCTTAGGAAATGATCTACTTTGGTGGATGTTCCATGTCTGCAGCTGGTTTCATATCCATGTTAATTTGCTGGAGTGTATATTATGATATATTATGTGCCCTAAATTCTAAATGGTCTGATTTGGAAGGGGAACCAGCCGACAGAAACAGAATCAACTCCCATGATGGGCAAACTATCTCCTGCGATGGCATATGGCAATGACGTATTTACAATGAAGAAAAATCAGATTTTGACACATCTCCTCTTCAGTAGAAGGAGAGGTGTTGCTTTCTTGGATATATTAAAGTAGCATCCACAAGATGTGGTGCTGCTCACAAAAAACTGCCGTAGGTCAAAATTAGGACATCTCCCCAAGATTGAATAGAGTATTCATGGAGGTTTCCGTTTTGCCATGGGGGTACCCCCAAATCATCCAAGTCATGGATGACCATGACTTAGTGTTGAAACCTAGTAACCTATGGTAACGGGGATCCCCCATGACTGAAGCCGTGGCCGGCCATCGGCCATGGAATCGGTCCTGCATACCATCTCGATAGTCTCCCTGATCACCTCTGCGCTCCCCATCGTTTTGGACGGTGAAAAAATGGCCCCCAAATCGTTGCCCAAATGGTTGAGAATTGATGTGGGGCAAAAAATGTCAAAAAATGATTCTGGATCCCAGTGAACTCACAAAGACGAGACTGGAAGAGGGCGATTTGGGGATGCCCCTTGGGGAACGAACCGTGCGGCAAATGTTTGAGGCCTCCCCGCTCTGGCAAAAACCACTGGTCGTACTCTTCCTGCGTGTACTCCCAACCTCATGATTTTCCAATGCGATACTTCGGATTTTGCCTTGTGTGTTGCAATACGTTTCAAGAGCTGCGTGCGATAGTAGAGGGCTTCCCTCATTTGAAGCAAAAATGGAAGCTGCGCGAATCGCCTAACCGGCCAATATTGCTGACGACTGTTGCTGGCGATTCTTCCAGAAAGTGTTGACCTAGTTTGATTGGGGTCAGAATATTGCCTGGCAAATCAGCTGGGTTTGAACAGAAATGGGACCAAACATGGTGATGATTTAATGTTGAAAATGATACGACATTGGAATTTGGGGTACTCTTCTACACTTCGGACGAAGCCATCTTTGAGTCGCAATCCCATGTTCTTCTTGGTGTAGAAGTCGAGCGCCCCCAAGGGAAATAGCTCGGTCCTTGGATAGCGATGCTCGGTCCTCAAGATTCAATGGAAGTCCGACTTCCACTGAAGGCATTTCATGTTTGTTGACAAGTCTGGATCAAAAATGAGTGTGTTAAAAGGTTCCAGCAATTAAAATCATCTCATGAAACATCTTGGTCGTCCTGCTGTTCACACCAAAATCCACCCATTGTGAAAAAAATGGATTCACCAAATGTATACATAATTATACATATACAATATACAGTTTATACCTTAGGTATTCTACCTGTTCTACTGGTTTTTCATCCTCAACAGAAATGATCCCATGAGGATTGCCCCGTGCCTTCCAGGCCAAAAAACTCCGGCCTAAGCCCAGCTGAGGAGACGGCTCTACCACAGAACTCTTGACTGAGATGTCCTGCGATTCTTTCATGGATTTAATAAGGATATCATAGGGATCCAATGGACTCTATATGGATTCTAATAGGAATATCATGGGGGGCTAATATGATTTAATGGTGACATCATGGGCATTTTTTTTCCACAAGGGGGTGTCCTCTAACATAGCGGGCATTTTTGGAGGTTCCGATGGGAAAATCATCTATCAATGGGGGAGTGTCCAATCAAACATCCCCTTAAAGCCTTAAAGATATGAACGATCCCCAAAGTGGCTTCCTTGGCAATTTGACGTGCAAGTGGCTTTGCCCAAAAATGTGTATGAACATTGGGGATGGCACCCCAGTATCCCAAGGGCTCGTTCTTTTTTCAAGTGGACTCACGTTGGCTTCTCAGCGCTTTCGGCTGGAGGCAGTTCTGGGTCCGTGGGAGGCGGGAAGGGCATGGGCGAAATCGATATTTGTGACTTGCCATAGACGGTTGAAGCCATCACGAAGACATCCAGATCCGTGGGTATTTCGAAGGGAACCACCACCTCTGGATATCCTGCGAGAGTTACCCTCATTTGCCCAGCTGCTGAGATCAAAAAGCTGATGTACAGCATATGGCTGTGACATATGGCTGTGTGACATATGGGGGAAGTTAGTCCTCGGTGGTGCCTCGAGTTGCTCTCCTTTCGAATTTTGCATCACACAGACTTCGCCCTTGTGGCAGGCAACAATTTCACCGCTGTCTCCAAAACACAACGCCCAGGAATTCTCATCCTGACCATAGAGATGTACATAGCCTCTCTCGGCCACTTCGCAGTTGCTGGTGCCAACGCCCACGGAAGCATGGGTGCCAGTGTTAATACCCTTAAAGCATATGTAACACTCTGTGTCTCGAGGCAATGGAACAGCCGTTCGCACTCCATCGGTGTGTGACGCCACTTGACCCCGTTGGAAGGTTGATCCATTGTCCAAAATCTCGTTGCCAAAGGACGCATCGTAGACAGCCCATTCAAAGCAAGGCCTCATCGAGTCCAGCACCGTCACTTCGATGCTGGAGCCTTCAGTGATCCCAAGCTTTTCCAATGGCCACTCCTCTTCAAGAATCGTTGTGCCGACTGTAAAAACGAAGATTCCTTTCGCCTCTTTGCCAGCGGCTCTCAACGAGGTCCTCATCGTCTCCGCGGCTGGCGCCTGAATCGGGAGCTGCAAAGTCTGGAGACAATGACCACTGGGAGCAAGAATTTTCACCTCTGTCCCAGGTTCCTCGGACATGGTGCAAATTGGGAGGGCCCTCGATGGGCCTCTATGGCGAAGCGGCGAGTATAGGAATGTCTTCGCTGGAATGGCCTGTGGTTCTGATTTCTTCTGTACGGTTCTGGGCTACATCTTGTTCTTTATGCTTCTACATCTTTTCGGAGTTCATGGTCTTGTTCTACCTATCTCTGGTCCCTTTTGGGGTGTCCAGCAAGTTCTTCAGTTGACGTACCAACTGGTACCCTATGGAAGTCAAATGTGGCTAGCTGGACAAAAAATAACTAGCTATAGTTCGATGCGTTTCCCATTTGAATGCCAGGTTGGTATCCAGTGACATCAGTTGCTCGACAAACAGTTTGCTGCTTCAACGACTGGAAAACCACAACAAAAAAAACGTGCCTGTTTTACCAACAACAACGATGATAATCGCTCAAACAGGAAAAAGGGTACTTCAAATCTTCAGGTTGTGAAGTCACGAACAAAACATGGCAAAACGGTGACTTAAGCGAGAAACATGGCGATATCATCAGCAAATCACCAGATACTTGTTGGATCTTGTTGGCCATTGTTTCAACATTCTGTTGGCCAATTTTATCCCCATGGCTCTCGGTTTCGGCTTCCATAAAAACCATGAAAATCCCAGTGTCCTCAATGACACCCACGAAGTTTCTGACGGTGTAGTCACCAGCTGCGGCACCACGAGCACTTCACGTTTGCATCAGTTAGTGGCTAGCTGGACATGGCATCTTTGAGGATTCTGTACTTGCAAACCAACCAGATATAACAGATATAAATTACCAGATGTTGTGAATCCTCAAATTACCAGATATTTATCAATCTCGATGAACAGATATAAATTACCAGATGTTGTGAATACGAATTGAATTCGGATAAAATCAACCGTCCACTGACCACAGAAACATACAGAAACGGATCACATTCTTTTAACGACCGTCTGGTCTTCCCAACCTCGTCAGACCGGGAGTACCCACATCATCCTGTCGTCCTTTGTTATCTTTCTCGGGGAAGGCAGGAACAAGACATGCAGTCAAATGTAGGTGTAGGTAAAGAAGTTGAGAACTCTTTAGTCACCTCGAGTGAAATGAATGCATATAATAAGATATCATATATATAGGTATATAATACCCTCTAGAAAATCAACATAGCTATAGCAGCTATGGAAAATAACCATGTTTAAGCAAATCCATGGGCCATCATGGCCCATAGCTCATGCCCCTCGCCTTCGGCGGTGATGCTGCGGATGTGCCTGGTGTCCGAACCCAGGATATGATCATCAAGCAGTCCATCACTTTTATTGATAATTGTCAACCATTAAACATGATAATTACCCATGTTCGTTGTCAACCAACATAACCCAGGATATGATCATCACAACCATCATGTTCATACAAACCATGATAAATTCAAGTGTAGGAAACCTCCAACCCAATCCGAATCCACCAAAATGGTCCCATGGCGCCAAGGGGCGCATACATTTCTCCCGCATTCTTGAAGTGCGGATACGCCCTGCAAGTGGACATCAAACATGGCTGGGATTTTCCCGTTGATTCCACTTCTGAATCATCCGAATAAAAATGGGCAGTTGATTGTTTTGCAATCTAACATGGCAATGGAAATTCATTGGAATATCCGTTTTGGAAAAGTTGAATGAACACCTGTGTGATTGTCCATTGCCATGCTTGATACTGGAGGATCCTGTAGCAAAATGGCTTGATTTCTGTGCATTCCTTGTGCTGTCGTCTCGTCTTGATCGTGACATGTTCATATTGTGGCCTGCTGCAAAAGCTTCCAAGCAAACAATTTCTTCAACAACACTTGAAAGAATGTATTAGTCATACATTCCCCTAAAGATCTATGGTTTTGTCTCAAAGTAGGAATGGCATAAAGAACCTGAAAAAACAAATTCAAATGGGCCCAAGGTTTCACGATAAATTTGAGAAAGCCACCGAAGAATTGGATGCTTCAGTGCTTGGCTTATTAAGGGTGAAAAAAAATACTCTATATATATATAGGGATGGGTCAAAACCCTGGTACCTAGTGAACCCCAAAATAGCTGGTAAATGGATGTTCATCCCACTAAAAATTTATCTATAGGTATTGGTCCATAGCCATATAACAAACCATGAGTTTTACACCAACATCAGGGAGTTCAACGGTCGATTCTTGCTTCAACCCGTTCTGGGAATGCTTCCCCAGCGGCGAGTTCAGGTTCTTGCCCGGCGAGCCCGTCAGAACCGACGCCGGTCGCTTCATGACCTCCGGTGATAGGAAGTCCATGGGAGATGTTATGATGAAACTTCTGGGCAACACAGCATGTATATTATATATTATATATATATAGTTTTATGTGTATGTATATATATATATATATATTATATATATATTATATATATATATTATATATATATTATATATATATATTTTATATATATGTATTATATATTATATATATATGTATTTTACAGTGTTTTGGGAGATTCCTGTATTTGGAAGTAGTACTCATTGAGTGAACGATAGTGCCATGGAAATATGATTCATGGTGGTCTCTCGAAAGGGCGGTGACCATAGATATATATATATATATACATGAAGGTGACCCAAAATGGTGGTAATCCTCAATTCATTCAAAATTAGAACATTTTCGCATTGAAACCCATGGTAACTTGGCAATCCACCATTTTAGGAAACCCCATATATATATATATATATTATACATATACAAGTATATATATATAATACGGGATTATTGAATATTATTGTACTATGGTTTATAATAATCATCCCAAATGAATGAACAAGTGAAAATAAAATGAACTAAATCTCTGACACCACCAAGCCGTCGTGGAATGGGGGCATCATCTTCAGGGATTATGGTGCTGTTGAGTCCGATTTGACCACCTTCTGAGACTCCCAATCTCTTCACAATTTAGTATAAGTTCGTCGTGTTAAGCCCTAGCAAAATTCATGGTCAGCTCGGTGTACGTCTGTGTCACAATTCAGCCCCGCAAATGATAGTTTCGGATTAACCCATGATTTGGGGAGTTACCTATTTGTTGGTGTCCCATCTCTGCTGGTCCAACAATTGGACCTGGAGGTACCGAAATTTCATAAATTGACTCAGCTGGGGAGACCGGCTGGGAAGTTTCCCAGGACCAGGTTCGGCTTGACGCGCGCAAGCGTCTTCAGCATGTTGGAAGGGTCGGTGAAATGGCTGCAGATGCAGACATTTCCCAAAAATAGAGGGGAGCAAGATAATCCTTGCCGGATTGTCTGGTGAAATCCCAAAAATGAATTGATTGCCTTAAGATTTTCACCTGCCGAGTTGATTTTTGCACTGCAATGTACAATGGTTCCATGGCACCCTCCACGGCCTCACAACATGCAGGAATTTGACAATGGCATCAATTGGACCAATGTGTTTAGGGGATTAGTTCAGGAACCATACGTATTCTCCCTTTGTGACAATGAAAGTCGATTTCACCGCACACCTTTTCTCTCGTTGCACCCCACGCAACATGCTTCCTGCCCAGACTTTTGCACAGACAGTTTCTACCACAGAATAGGCAGCGTTCTGCTGCGTGAAGGGAATGTGTCTGAAAGTGGGATGTACTCCCCAAATGGCAATTCCAATTATGGCAAAAAACATGGTAAAGCAGTGGAGTTGGGGGCACCACAAATTTTCGGAGAAACCCAAGGAGTGTCTTTGCAGTGCCCGGCTCGAGCTCCCCCCAGATATCAGTCACTTGCTTGGATGATCATGGGCTTCAAATGATCTCCATCCACCTGGGAAGATGACTGGAGAAATCTGGGGCTGCCCGGCCAACTTGCACAAAAAGGGGGACGAGGAGGATTAGATATCTGAGAACGCATATATGTATGTAATACTCTATATATATATGTAGAGAGAGAGAGAGAATACACTATAAATACGTGTATTATATATATATACACATATTATACATATTCACCTTAGATCTCATATTATCATGTCATTTCAATTCATTTCAGAGACCTGGACTGTGAACGATCTGCATCTTCCTTGGCTTTCACCAGACCAGTCACACCAAGGGGCTGAGACACTGAGGGGCACACATCAGATACAGGCATCTCAGAACCTGGTAATGAACCAACTATCTTGCACAATCATGAACAAGCCATACAGCTAGGAAAGAAACAACTCAGCCTCTGATGTTATCCGATTTTCTGACATGGAACAATTCTTCAGATTGCGCCTTGTGAATCATCAACAACCATTTGATTACCCTCCGGTAATCAATCATGGCAACGGACAATCCCCCAGTCATAGATGATTTTCCGATGATATAAAACCCTCCATTTATAGGGTGGTTCCCATTGCCATGGTTGATTGGCCAATAGTATTTTCAAGTAAAACACAAGCTCCCCATGGCCTGTCTGGCGCTCCTGACGTGCAAGGCCAAGAACGGACACTGAAATTTCTGTGCAGGTGCCTCTAATTCAAAATACCACCAAAGCTCATGGCAACAGTCCTAAAAACCCAACTCTGAAAGTGGGAAAAAATGGCAAGATGAGTTGGGTTTAGGGTCCCACAAAAATAAGTGGGAAAACCTCTGAGATCATTTGATGGTGATTTGCTCCATGTGGACCTGTGGACCTGCCATCCCAATGGAAATCATAGGCATGACCCATCCCCAATACCCCAATATCCACACTGGTAACGGTATATACGGTATATGTATGCATAATTTTCGATTGACCTCCCCATTGTACAGTATCCCATTCGGTTAAAAAATGATGTGGAAACCAAAAAGGATTCTTCGGAAACCAAGGTTTCTTCGGAAACCAAAAAGTCTAGATAGGAAACCAAAACATGCGCGTTCTTTTTTGTATCTCCCAGCAGCTATAATCTCAAGTTCGTCCCGGATTTACTTGACGCGTTCTTTGCGTTTCGACAGCAACATAGTGATCATAGTGGTCAGAGGGGGTGGCGGGGTTTAGATAGTTTAGATCCCTTGTTTCTTTTTGTTTTCTAATTCGTACATTTGGTTTCTGAAGCGGGCGACGATCATCCCATTCTGGTTGCTTCAATTCCATGATGTTTGCTTAAATCCCCAACTTTAACTGTACAAATCCCCCAATTTAGCTGGAAAAACATGGAAAAGACCCTACTTTAGCTGTAGAGATGCCTATACTCTACTCGTATAAGTCACAATTTCAGCTGCAGAAATCCCCGTTTTCACCGGTCAAATCCACCTGGAACCACTCCGTGCATGGAGCCGGCTCCGCCGCCGCGTTCGCGTTGCGAACCAGGCCATAGATCAGCGGCAACGACCTGCCGCGCGTTTTGGGTTTGGGATGGGTCCCCTATAGCCATAACAAGGAGTTATGAAAATGATTATATAAATAATGGTATATATATTCATGGTTTAACAATGGTCAATGATGGTTAATAATGGGATTATCATTTGATGATATAATGGTTAATACTGGTTAATCATTGACAATAATGGATAATATATTGGGATTCTTACTGGGGTATTACATGGAATATCCGCAACGGTGTCCTTAAACATGGCTAGAACTCCCTGAACTATTGATGGATGTTTCTAGCTGGAAAAATTGGAAAAATCATCCACAAATGAGAGATGTTCCAGCACGCCATGTTTGATTACAGGAGGGTAGATTATCATGGTTGGTTGTTCATCAATAGGATTGTCCATTGGTTTTCCGAGGATCCTATGATTTCCTCTGGACATAGGGATAAAATGCCTCTAAAATGATGCCCTTGTTGAGTAAAAATCCAAACAACTATATTATATATGGGGATGGACCAAAACCAATTATACTATAATTTGGCTTGGATGAACATCCATCTACCAGTTATGTTGATGTTCACCAGGGTACCATGGTTTTGACACACAGCTATGTTCATCATCTGTGATATGGATTGTATTAAAATAAAGTACCCAACAGTTGATGAGTATTTGTTTCCCGCTAAATTGCCAGTTTGTGGGTGTTTCGCACTTCCAGACACATCCATATCCGATGTAGTTGGTTATAGTAATTAGGTCATAGTCACAGTCATATTATCATATCATATCCCATCAAATATCCCCATTGATCTCCCATGAAATCACATGGCCATCATGGCCAAGCACTACTTGGTTCCAGTGTGAAGTGAGGCATGCCGGCATGCCCGTGTAAAGGCAAACATCCGCATCTGCAACCCGTGAAGTTGGGCACAATATTACTTCGAATGTTGGTAAAACAATAGGATCCACCCAAAAAAATCTATCCATAAATGGCTGGTACTGGTAAACCATCAAGAATATGGCTGGCCTATCATTGCTTTACTCACTTTTTGGGAAAAAAAATAGCTGCAGATCACCCTGCTGGGCGCTGGGAGCCCTCCTGCTGCGATCGTCTTCCCGAAGTCTCAGCTCGGAGGCCAAGAAGTTGCGACCAAACTGGCGCTCCTCTGGGGTTCGTTGAAACTGGGAAGATCGATGAATTCGTTTCTGCAAAAAAAAATGTTTCCCATTGGACCCCCAAAATCATAGGAAAAATGGGGATGTTAAAATGTGGTTAGTAATGATGCCAAGAGTTTTAGGCCGAAGTTTGAGGAACACCGAGGTGGATGAGTTTGATGGATGTTGAGGGAACAACCAGCAACAATAAGAACGAGCAACCCGAGTTGGATGGGTTGATGGCTCGCAACTCGAGTTAATAGAGTTCACCAATCCTGATAAGCTTTGAAAACTGATTGATTCATGATGATTATGGGGCTCCCCAAAAAATAGAAAAGTGTATGTTACAGATGATGCTCCGTGATTTTCAGGTTACGGTAGCATCTTGGGGCTTGCGATCATGGATGATGCTCCTCTGGGTGGCCGGTTTCCGGCAGCAGCACTGACAACGTATGGAAGTACCTCAGTGGTGGTTGACTCATGAACTCAAGATACCTCACCGAATCTTGGGCTGAGCAACGCACCCATTGTACTCCAAATATTCGCGGATCAGCTCATTGATGATGGCATTTTCGCGCGGGATTTGAGGTCTATCCACCTGGTATCGATTTTGATTCGGGTCTGAAAATGGGGATACCCTGGAATGGCAATTTGTGTAGGGAAAACCATCTAAATACCATCAAAAACTGAACCAGATTTTTTGTGGATGCGTGTTTTTTTCTGGAAAAAACCTATACAACATTATACAACCATCAGTGGTGGCAGCCGCTTAATATGGAAAATGAGTCGAGAATGATAAACCATCGAATTTGAGGTACCTTTCAGCACTGGCAGATTCACCCGAAAAAAAACATGGCTGGCAATGGAGTTTTTTTGGGGGGAGATTTTTCCAGCCATATTTGATTACAAGTGACAATCCAAAACCATGAATAGAATCTAAGTCTATCCCATGATATCGTTTGTTTTAACATGGTTTAACCGATAAAATTACCCATTACAGGACCTTTATTTTTGTGGGTGAAACGGTGAAACCTCCATGTTAGAAATCCTCCACCTTCTCATCATCCAGCGCTGCAAAGATTTCGGCCCGCACTTTGGCCTTGACCTGCAATGGCTTCATGGTGGACGTTGCGGACAAAAAATGTGGTGGTTTTTCGGAGGGAAATCTTGAGGATGATCCAATGGATATGGATGGTGACTGACTAAGAATAATGCTTACTGATTGATTGATTGATTGATTGATTGATTGATTGGATAATTGATGATTGATTGGATATCCCAAATCTCTCCATGATTCTTGATGGGAAAAGTGGGAGCTGACCAAGAATCATCCAATAAATGGATTGTTTGAAAAAAAAAACAAAAACATTGGTTTTATCCCCAAAATATGAGGACGTCCTGTAAATGTTCCCTTCACCCACTTCTGCGATTCAGGTGTCCACCCCTCTGCAATTCAACAAATGGTGATGCGTCATGCCTATGATTTTCCGGATGATGAGATGAACATACGAAACAACCTGGTGCAAACAGCGCGACTCTTTGGGTTTTGACGCCAATAGCCATGTGAATGGCTCAGTGGAGTTGCAGTTGTGGCCATGAAATGGGCGACCATCAAGCCGCGAAGAATCCGCTGGCACACATCATCAGGTTTTGGATGTTTTTGTGAAAAATACGAGCTCAGTGCAGATATCTTTCAAGCCATCTCAGATTCCTTTCATAGCCTCACTTCAAGTTTACGTGATGGAAAGCACAAATGAGCAGTGTTCAAAACCCCTGTTGGTTGATGATTAGTTCGGGGACTATCCTAACCAAAATATTGGGGAATATCACAGCCCATGAACGGGGCATCCCGTTCTGAACCAGTAGTTTATGGAATGACATGTTGAATAAACTATTGACTGGTGATATTCCCACAACCAGGATTTTCCAAATGATTGGTGATATTCCCAATGATTGGCGATATTCCCATAATAAACATAGTGATTGAATAATCATTGGTCAACCCCATATGATTGGTGATATTCCCAATGATATTCCCACAAGGATAGCGGCCTGACCCAGAACCCCTCGGCTCTGCAGAGTGTCCATCAACGCCTGAAAACCATGCCAAGTGACGCTTGGGTATGACTACGTTGCCTAGTTAAAGGGGGCTTGACCATGTTTAACCATGTTAAACCCACAAAAATAAGGATTCAGAATCAACCATCATGATCCATCATGGGGATATAATAGAGTTCAATAGAGGACATATTACTGATATAACATGATACAACTCTGCAGTTTGGAATTTTCCCTGCGATTTCACAGCGACTCGCCCGATGTTCGCTGCACGCGAACCGCCTCTTTCAGCTCTTCCAATGAGGCCGTCATCGTGCTGATTCCAGGTTCAAGCGTTAAAAAAAGTGTTTGGGGAGATCTGGGTTCCTTTTACCCTCTGGTAAAGTAACTAACAGTTTGCTATTGAAAATGGCCATTCATAGTTGATTTAACCATTCAAAATTGTGATTTTCCATAGTTACGTAAACGTTTACCAGAGGGTAAATGTCACGGTTTCTATTTGACAGTACATACCTTCAAGCCTTTGAACCGGAAGATGTTCAAACTGTATCTCGATAGGCGGTACACTCATGTTTCCAATATCCAATTTCCGCACAAAATTATATAGCATATATAGCTGGATTTCTGCATCTTCCACCTTCAGCAGGTGCTTAAGCCCTCATGCAGCCATAGTTCGGAAATGCTGCCATTTCTGCCGTGACTTGAAGCTGTTGAGCGCAGCTCAGGAAAGGTTTCACCCATCTCAGAATCCAAATTGCTCACCCTGTCAGGTCCAAAATGAATGATGGTGGTCTCATCTTTTTCAGCACTCTGTGGCTGATAGTGCTATTGCTTGGCACCTTTCTTAGATGCCCAGTGAAACTTTGAAAATCTCCATTCAAACTCGTTAAAAGCCATCACTTGGGTGCAACATGGCGCAACTGCAAAACTACAAAGATTGATACTGAATAGGGTAAGCTGGATCTCAGGATATGCGATCATCCACTGGAAATGCCAAGCATCAACCACTATTAACGTGCTCCCAAGCTAGCTCAATCACCGCATAAAACTTTGCGACACAGGCATGGCTGCAGCACACTGCACAGTAAGCAGCCTGCAGCCAGCCCAATCCACCAACTAGCACAAGCAACACATGCCTTCAACTGGGGCGGGCGGGCGCTTTTCTCGAGCTGCCCTACCACCCAACCAAGCTGCCACAGCAGCAGATCTACAGCTGGACTTCGAGCAAGCAAAACCAACAAAAGTAAGATGCTCTACTGTAACAATAATACCATCATGCCAAGCTTACACAGCAAACAGTTGGGTTAGTCAGGCGCACTGGCCGTATCCCAGCCCACCGTGCCCCTGGGCCCACCCTAACTGACCCAGCTTCCGTGGCCCTCTTTGTGGCCACTTAGGATGAGCGCTGGGTCGTCCGCCCACTGACCCTGGCACGGTTCCGTGCCGCGGTGCCCAGACGTTCCCCCATTAACACCAGCCGGAGCGACAGGATCTTGGGTTCATCGCCCTCATCCTGTCCAGGTGGATGTCGAGGGGGATGCCAATGGGGAATCCGAATCCTACATGGAAAGATATGTCAAAAGAATCCAAGAATTGGAATATCATTGAATGTTTAATATCCTGTCTACTTCAGGATGATTGTGTATATATATATATATATATATTATACATGTGTATACATACTGTCTATATATATAGTATATACACAAATGTATGTATCATTATGTATCATACAAATCTTACAAGTATAAGTATATATATTTTTTCAAATCTTTCGAATATGATCAAAATCTTCCAAATTATATACTGTATATAGATATATATACACCTACTTACAAATATTATTTGAATCCGCCAACCAGCCCTGAAAGTGCCAAGTGCACCTGGCCCACGGCAAAGTAGTCGCCTCCAGCACCCCCGGCCTTGCGTTTCGACATGGCACCTTCCCAACTTTGATAGAAAAGTATATAATAGGATGAAAACAAAAAAGAAAACGTTAATCTGAATAGGATGAAACCCCAAAACTTGTCTTTTTGTGGGGTGGGGGTGCCAAAAATATTGCCTTCCAGTTATTTAACATAGCTATGGAAAATTCACAATGTTTAAGTTCAGGAAATATAGCAAAATATAGCAAAATCATCTATAAATAGGCCATATTCATTCATTTTCGCTATATGAAAAATCACCAGAGGGATCATCCAATGGATTGTTTCACTCAGAATATCTAAGAATACTGCTTATAGTTAATGATTGAGTGGTTATACCAACGATTTATCCCTGGAGATCACAGCAATTCACAGCCGCTGAGGGCCAATGCTCGTGACGCGGAGCCTGACGCTGGAAGGCCTCGGCCAGGCCAGAATCCGCAACGCGTCGCCTGACGCCTTTTTTTGAACCCCCAGCTGGTTGTTTGTGAAACAATAGTTCTTAATGGCTATGAATGGTTATTGATGATGATTGATGGATATTAATGGTTATTCATAGATACTCATGATTATTAATGGTTCTTAATTAGTGGTTCTTCATGCTTATTCATTGGCTATTCATTGTTAAAAAGAGTGGTGAGTGTATGTTAATGGGGGTTACCAGTCAACTTATGGTGATCAAACATGGCTAACTGGGAAACCCCCGAACTAAATCGAGGTTTCTAGCTGAGAAAATCATCGAACTATAGCTAGGGGATTTTCCAGCGAGCCATGTCTGATTAACGGAGGGTAATTGGGGAGACTTCATTTTGATATTCATTTAAACCGCTTTTTAGGGACCCTGCAATGAATCCTGATTCCATATCCATCCCACCTGGGTTACCACCAGCCAAAAAATCTTGAGCACTTGACCATCTGCGATGTCACCGATGTTTTCATATCGCCGGAAGTGGGCGATCTTGCCGCTCACCACCTGGCACAGCGAGCGCTGGCCGTAGCTCAAAACTCTCTTTTGTATCCAGATTTCATCCCTGTCAAATAGAGTAAAATTCAAATATATCATATATATATAATTATATATACATATTATTATATATATAATTACAGTGTATATATATATGTATATACAGCAAGAACGTCATGTATGCATATACGATCAATATCTATAAGTATGTGTAACTTATAGCCTTATAGCATCTACAGTAATATATTCTATATATGGGTGCTGAGGCCCAAAGGGCCTGGTCCTCTGGTAGACTGAGCTTCCATCGCAAGTCAAAGAGGTACCTGGGCGGCAGAGTGGCTGAGAAACTGTAAAACTCAAACACTGCACAAAAGCTATGATTGGATGTTCTATCAAAATTTGAAGTTTGAATAGTGATTTGAATGATTCTTAAATGAACATGTTGAACATATTTATCTGATTTGAAATGTTGTGGATGACGATTGAATGACTTTTGAATGATGATTTTACTTACGGTATGATTTAAATGGGTAGCTCATACCGTGATGCGTTCGAGGACTTTCACAAGAGTCAGATATGGCAAGATCAGCAGCAACTTTGAAGACGTTTGAAGACTGTTCAAAGTGCGGAGCTGCTGAGAGCTCCATTATATATAGATAGATATCACAGCATTTCCTATTATTTTCAATATTGTAATTGTCTTTAGTCTTTAATATAAAGAATATTCCAGGATTGCATAAGTTCATGCATCTCATGTTCTGTTGAAGTCCAGCAAGCCTCAGAATCATATCAGTCAGCCCACCCTGGTCACCAAATAATGGCCAGGGTGAAAATGCTGAAAGGAATCGAAACAAAGGTGGCAATGGACTTTCTGTAAAAGATCCAGACCTCTCAGGGGTGGCAGATGGCGGCTGTGAATCCAAGGGAAAGTCCTGGATTTGGGCCTGGAAAACTGACCGTTCCCACGATTTCTTGGCACATCAAAGTCCCTGAAAAGAGGAGACCGAGACCGCAAAAAATAGTGCCTGCAGCACGCTGGCAATGAAATAGATCACCCATCCACACATGAAGCAGGTGAAGACAAGTGCTTGATAATCTCGTAGAGTGTCGCAGGCCTGGAGCACTCGGCTGGACACTATATCTAAGTTCCATCCTGAAGATGTGGTACAAAAATGGGAACTGTCCTTTACTTGGGGCTGCAGTTCCAGTTTAAAGATATACATATATATATATTATATATACAGTTATATACATATATATCATATATATCATATATAACCATGGTTGTAGGCTTATATCCCAACTTATGGGGGTTACTACCATGGTTACAACCATTGATGACCCCAACTGCATCCCCATGGACGAGGGGGCCTTGTGCAGGTCAGTAGCTCCCCTCTTGCCTCGCCTTGGCAAACTTGACCCAAGAAATTCATGGTGAATCATCAGTTTAGCTACTAAAGTGGCATGACGGGGGGCATTGATGTCCATCATTTAGGCATACTCATATTTGATTGAAACGATACTGTATGTTTCTGGAATTCTCTTGAGTTGAAAAATGCAAGTTTCGTTGTTGATATAAATCTTGATACGGCATGGCGGCATGGCTCAAACTTTTCACACCCCTCGCCCGCACAAAGAATATAGAGCATCTACAGTACTCCCAAAAATGACCAGCCTAGAAATGGTATAACTGGCGGGTCAATCCCCTTTTTCAGATACCCAAAGATCGTTGGTGAGATATCCCATCAAAGATCCCTCTGCTAAATCCCCATGATTTTCCCAGATTTAATGGTTACCCTCTGGCAAACTAGCAGTAACATAGCTATGGAAAATAACCACTTGTAAGTTCGGCAAATCATCGAACTAAATGGGCCATCTGCTACACCACAGCAATATGTTAGTTTACTGTTTCCCCAACCCAAATATCAAGTTGGCAATGTGATATTATCTTATATGGGGGACTTCCTGAAATGGGGGTACCATTTCACCCCAAAAATCATGCCAAAAAACGGCCATTTTGGTATTACCCATGGTGACTTGGGGATCCCCCATCGGAAAACCCCATCAGAAACAGCCGCCTGAGCTTCCGGACAGAGCCAGGCTCGGAGCCCAAACCGACAAATAGCTGGAGATCACGATGACGCCCAGCTCAGCCCCTTGGTGGATGCTTTGGAAGCCCCAAGATGTACGAAATCCTCCAGAGGATTGTGAGGAACGATGGAAAAAGTAAGATCTGATTTTTGAAAAAGTATGACGTTCTAAAATTGAGTGGCTGAAAATTCAGGACGGTTCTATCTATCTGTTTTACTCTGTTGTTCCATGCATCAAGCTAATGACACATCGGATTTTGTAGCCCACAAGAATGGAAGGTCATGGTTTTGGGGATCCACTGAATCTCTGGGACCTGGGTGGTTCATTCGTTGTGTCTCTCTGCACCGTCTGGGGCGATCCACCCATTGCAGCGCAAACACAATAGAAGTAGATGAACTCCAGTAGTGTGTTCTCTTGGTCCTGCCAAACTGCATGGAATCTCAGCGTTGATCGGCTTTTGGGTCCCCTCTGGTAATTTAGCATAGCTATGGAAAATAATTAATCCATATATTCTAGATGATGAAAAAGATTGACAATGGTGATTTTTCACAACAACCTGTTAAATTACCGGAGGGTATCTTTTCGTGACCAATTTGAAAACCAGTCTTTGACAAAAAAAACACCCAAAAAACACAACCGCATCGGTCGCTATGTACACTCCTGGATTCCAATGATGTACATCCTTTTCGAGCGCGCCCAACGCCCCAGCGCATTATTACATTGGCTTGTGAAGTGTCAGGATTCCAACCTTGAGCGGGAGCAATCGGCCTAAGGTTGCAGGTAAAGTATGGTAAAGTATTTTCTTCTTGAACATCTCATTTTTACAGGATTCTGCCAGCAAAATCAACTTGAATGCAACGGCCGTAATCAACTATCAACCACAAATACATTGCACCAGATAACATCTTACACAGACCTGAATCTAGTTTGTTCATGGTTTTTCCTAAATACATTTATGATCATTTATGTACATATATATATCATGACAACCCAATAACACCACCGTTGTTCATGGCACCTTCGGCATGGGCGCAGTGATGAAATTGAAGGCGAAACCCGCCAGCATGGCGGCTTGACCTGATCCCATAGGGGACCAGAAGACCCAACTGGAGCTTCAAATACCTATGGATAGATATATCATGTGTATGTACAAATATATATATATATATATATGTATATATAAACTCGATTTTCTATCGTTATTCTACCTATGGGATCCTATGGGCATATGCCCGTGGGTTATAACCTCGGTTATGGACTACTGCCTCATTACCCTAGAACTGGGTTGAAACCCGCTAAGCCGACGCCTCGGGTGAACCACAACAAGTATCTCTCAAAATCGAATAAGAATCTATCCATTCAATCCATTCACCAACAAATTCCCCGTCAAATCCGTCCATTCTGGCCTGAGATGGTCTGGTAGTTGCCACAATACCAATCCACCTGGCACCGGTGGATACTGGTGACACCATTTCCATTGGGAAAACCCCATGTGATTGCTGGGCTTCAAGGGCATATCAAGATATTCGAACGTTGTAACATGTTTTATATAAGGGACATGTACTCTGTAACTAAGATGTTCAAACGTTCTCCATTTCTTTAGTTGGATTAAGATAGGGTTGTGTTCCGTTGCTCTGCCTCCATCTGTCGTATTTCCACCTGGCCTCGGGTTTCGCAACAGGTGGAACAGTGGAACCGATGAATGGAAGGGTCTCCTGATGAATTTTGGCAGAAATACATGGGATATACAAGAATTGAGTACAATGTACCTATATAATCCTATATAATCCTATACATATATATATATATATACATATATACATATATACATATACATATGTATATATATATATATATACATATGCAAGATTATGCAAGTATACCTACAATTTAGATAGGCTTTCAGGATGTCATACCTCAAACAATTGATAAAAAGTGACCCTTTCTGAGCGCCGGGCCTTCAGAGACATGGGTCACGATTTTGTTTTTCTTCAGCTGCAGCATGGCAAAAGATCTGGGGTGGGTTAACCAATGGTGGGATAGACTTCTAGACCAGAAATGGTGGCAAGCCACCAAGAAAAATGTGGCTTAGCATGCTTGTTTTCTGGTATTGGGATTATAATGGAATCACAAGCTATGATTTTCGGTATTGTGAGGCTATGGTGTGAACAGAAGAAGATTCCATGGGTTTTGACCCATAGCCAGGGATGAAGCTCACACAGCTGCAGGTTGAAGCAGCCAAGAATTGGATCTGCTGATTTTTTCAAGTTGGACCTCTGATCCAATGAGTGCGCACGACTCTGAGAACACGCTGCGGTTTCTGAGGACTGGATCGCGGCAGTGCATTGATGCAGTCGTCTGTGTAGGGTGCTCACAAGGGAAACATTGTTTCCCAATCTGCATCCCAGAAGTTGAGCATTCCACTGATCTAGTTGGGTAAATCTCCAAGGCGAAGAAAAAGTCTTCAGCCTGATCATATTGATGTAGTTAGTTGTCGACCTTCTTGCACTCCGTGTGTGATGTATTTTGCGTAGCATGAATCGAATTCCTCTGTTGTGGAGAAGGAATCTACAGCATTCTGAACTGCTTCATGACACAACTTTGTATCCTGCATATTGTGTCACTGTGTGACTATAGTCGCAAATCATCAAGTCCACTTAAATGTCATATTTGCTGCTGGCCGCTACTGGCTGCGTTTTGCAGCGCTCGCGCTCAGCACCTCAACAAGTGGTGAGGTGCTAGTCCCAGTAAAAACATGGGTTTTGGATGGTTTTGGTACCTGAAAACCTTGGGAAGACCCCAAGTTCCAGGGTCGTTTTTCTTATCATCCTTCAATAAAAAGGTCATTTTCGGGTTATGTCGTTACGTATAAGCCATCCATTTTCTGCCACAAGACGTAACCCAAATGGTGGGGAAATCATGCCCATCCAGCCGGTAGAGATTGGATGTTGTCCAGGCCACAGGAACTGCCTTCAGAAAAGTGTTACTTACCACCGTACTGCCTGAGAGGAGCCAAAAAAATCAATAATCAATATAGTATATATATATAATATATATCATGTAATATATCAACATCATATGTTACATATGACATATGGTTAAAATTCATGTTACCATGATATCTTATCATTTACCAAGATATGATATAGATCTAACATCCTGAAGTGCTTGTTGATTGGACTTCCAGGCTAGCACAATATGCTCCATATGCTCCCCAGATACTGTTGATCAACCAAAGTCATCCAATCACTTCTCCAAAAAATTGCAGTCGGACACTAGTACACCAGAATTTTGATCAGGAAAAAGCAATAGTTACAGTATAGTTACCCCCAAAAAGATAGAAATAGATTGAAGAGTAAGTATCACTTCGCTATTTTCATTGCTATATACCCATTCCATCTGTTGCTTGCGATTCTAAGTTTCCGAGCGGGTGGAAAAAGCTTCAGCCCACAGCTGCAACTTGTGGAGTGACCAGAACTAGCTGCCCTGCCTGGCGAATTCTCCCCAAGTCTGGATCAAGATTCAGGGCCCGGAACCTACAGATGGACTTGTCATTTTGTAAACGCACAACCCAGCTATGGCTGGAAAATCCTCATTTTGGCCAGCAAAATCCACGTTTGAGTTGGTGAATTACCAACAATTCTAGCTGGTGAAATGTGAAATCCCCATTTCACATCCTATGCAAGTCCACTTCTTGTGGGTATTTCCCCATTAAAATACGTTACCCTCTGGTAAACTAACATAGCTATTGAAAATCACCATAGAAATGTCGTGGATTTTCCCATTAATAGCATGCTGGATCTTTCCATAGTTATTAAAATGGCTTACCTAAATCAACCATGGCAGGACTGGCCACACCACAGCTGGGCCTTGTTTTCCTCCCAAAATTCATGCGCATAGTCCCCATCCGCATCCACCAGCATGGGCGTGCCGGCTCCAAACCTTGGAGAGGCAGATGGATTTAGATGGTCATTTGGGGATAACGTGCCGATTCTATCCTCTGAAAATTCGAGACATATATATATATATATATAATTATATATATATATATATTATATGTGTATAATATATATATATATAATTATAATAATAATAATGATAATAATAAGAAGAAGAAGAAGAAAAATAATAATAATAATAATAACATATAATAACAATAATATATATATATATATTATCCCCAAATTGATCCGATCTGCGGTTTTTGCTGGGCGATTTTGACCGGTGTCAGCCGCCCAGGCCACCTGGGCTCCCCTGCAAAAGCTGGTTGCCCGAACCATCGGGTGTCTCAACAAACACCTGGCGCAGAACATGAAATGCCAGTAGTTGGACGATGAGTGAGAAATCAGCAAGTCAACCATACATACCCAAAATATCCAAGACTACAGCGTACTTGAAATGCAAAAGAGCTAAGAATTGGAAATTAGGAATGGGCCGGAAACTAAGGTGTTTTTCCATGTTTTTCCCAACTATCGGAAAAAGGGATGCAACAATCAAAAAATCTTCACTTCTTCAGGTCTTTACCAATCATTCTACTGACCAATGTCATCTCTCTTTGGGGATTGCGTCTAAGGCGTATTTTAACAATGTTAAACCCGTATTGATAGTGGTCACCCCGCCCCAATAATAGGCTTATCGAAATTAGGTACCCGTAAGATTGGATGGAATTAATACATGTTAAGACTAGAGATGACCCGAAAATCATTCTAGATTAATTGGATCATTGGATGCTATTGAAAAGACACAAGATCAATATGGAAACAAGAAACTGGATGGTGGAATTCCCAAGCTGTAACATCTGTAACCCTCCAAACCACAGCAGGGATACTGAGAATTGCCTTGGTCCCCCTACGGGCTCGGCGGCTGGAGGTTGAATGATCGTGTGCCGTGGCAGGCCCAATAGCCTACCCGGCACGCAATCGGAAGATGTCGCAACAGATGGGTTCAACCAGCTAAAAATTGGGGTTCAATTCTGACCAAGAAAGTATGGAATTGGGATTTAAGTGGGTTTAAACAATCAAAATTGGGAATGCTAAGCAACAAGAAAACAGTTTGATGATTGTAACTAAAAGACTACATAAGTTTGTCCCTAGATGGGAGATACCCAGTTTTATGGCCACTGAAAAGTGGAGGAAGTGATGAGAAACTATGGGATGAAATGGGATTCCAAATGTTGAAACGACCGCAGATAATGATCCTTGAAGAAATAGGAAGGGATATATTACAAGCAAAAGAATACATATACATAGATATGTATACATATATGTATAAATATATATATATATATGTATACATATATATGTATGTATGTATTTATGTATGTATGTATGTATGCATGTATGTATGTATGTATGTATTTATGTATGTATATGTATACATATATATATATATGTATGTATGTATGTATGTATGTATGTATGCATTTGTATTTGCATTTCTATTTGCATTTGTATTTGTATTTGTGTTTGTGTTTGTGTTTGCATTTGTATTTGCATTTGTATTTGTATTTGTATTTGTGTTTGTATATATAGGCATGTATGTATATATGTATGTATGTATGTCTGTATGTATGCATGTCTGTATGTATGCATGTCTGTATGTATGTGTGTTTGTATCTATGTATGCCTCTATGTATCTATTTATCTATATCTATGTATGTATATCTATCTATGTATATCTATCTATGTATGAAACTTGAAGCACAGCAACTGAGCACAATGCGCATCTTTTCCTAGCTGAAACTTGGGAAAATCGACCTATCTGGAACTGCTGTTGCTTGTCGTCGAAGTGGTGGTCCCGTTGATGTTGTCCTTGCGATGGATATATCGGCACAATAGGTCGACCCAATCACCAGGTTGCCGCCACAGCCACTTCTCGCCGTAAAGATCAGCAATGCATCCCCTGCTGGCTTTGTCAATGGGATTGTCTTGGGTGTGGACATATTCAACCCACAAGTGTAAGCGTCGGCACCGTACCTCTTTCCAGGTAGCATGCATGAGCTCATTCAGCTCGGCATTGATACTGCTACCTTTGATCAAGGAATCTTTCGCTGCAGTGTTGTCTATGAAGTGAATCCAAAGTTTGTGTCGCAAGTCTTCCCAGGTAGCCAAAGCAAGCAGAGGTCCCACAGCCTCAATTTGAGCAATGACGGCGGAGGAGTTTGCAGACCACTTTGCCAGCAGAGATGTGGGGACTGTGCAAGTTGTAAATTGCGGCACTGAGCCATCGCGGTCTACGTTCCACTTTCCCACTGCCACATGCCCGGTGCCTTCGCCATCGGAGACGGTGACTACGAGCTCAAGCGTGTGGATGGAGCATGGAACTCGTCGTCTGTTCTCATGAACAAGGGCCCACTCCAGCCAATCCAGCATGGCACGTAGAGCAGAATTCAAGGCATGGAAAGCGACTTTCTGCCGTGCACGTAGCGGGGCTAGCACGGCAGCCCCTGCTCGGCCCCACAGCGTGGAGCGCACCCAAGTGAAAGCGCCGTGCAAAGAGGAAGCATCAGCCGATGTCATGCGGCCTGTGTCCCTGTGATTTTGCAAAGCATCCAGAAGTTTCTTGATTTTAGTTTCTGCTAGCCAGACATAGTGGCAACTCCTTCCCAAGCTGTGTTCGACTCCCAGCAGCCGAAGTTGAGAGCTTGCAGGGGGGCTCTTCTTGGCATCCCACCTCCACCCAATCAAATCCATCAGTTCGCAAACCAAATTGTGAGCCTGGGTTGCCGCCGCTGCTGGCTCGAAGCCCCACATGTCATCGCTGTAGTGGCAGAGAAGGATGGCCAGCTTCCGCCTTACCACATGGCAAATGAAATGTGGATGCTGAACAAAGTTGAGCTGCGCTGCTTTACTGCCAAAAGCCCCACCAAGTGGCCGCACCCATTGCACCCGTTGCAAGTGCGGGTTCCACACGACCTCGTAATGCAGATGGGCATGGCCCGGCCACAAGGGGTCTTGGCGGAATGCCATTTCCCAATCGATGCGGTAGCCATAGATGTCCGCAGTGGGAAACACTTCGCTGAATATTCGCAGGACCGCATGGGCTGTGGTGAGGTCTTCAGGTGAATACCTTTCTTGCAAGGTAACCGTCTTGTTGCCACCTGATGCCTTCCAGTCCGAGATATTTCTGCAGCTCCATGTTCCATCTTCTTTTTCTTCCCACTTGGGCCAGCGGGGTGTGATGCAACAGCTGTTCAGGTCTAGGTCAGACAACTCACCAGGCCCCACGCAATATTGCATGGACAATTCTTTCTGCAGCTTGTCCCATGCTTTCATATCTAACGCTATATCACCGCTCGCCTGGACCATCTCTATGAGTTTGGCATTGCGGGCTTTGGGATTGGAAGTCCACTCTGCCAACTCCATTTCGGCCTCTGATCTCTCAGCGCGAAACAGGCCAGTGGCTGGAATGTCGCCCAGCGCAGGCTTGCCCAAACAAAGCTTTGTGACATAGGTGCTGTCTGGAAAGTTTGTGTCCTCTACCAGCCACTGCAGAAGTGGCAAATGCAAGTGGCCGATCACATGATGCACGTCTGGGTGTAGCTCGCTTCTCCATGCTTCCCGATGGCTCTGCAATTGTGAAGCCATTCGCCGGATCTGCTCCATCTGGGATTCCCGCCAGCTGAGAAGGGTTTCCCGATGAGTCAGCCATGTCTCCAGAGCATCGATCCAAGTAGCTGGCATGGGAGGTGGTGCTGCCGCTGGATGCTGCACCTGCTTCATGCATTTTAAGAAGCCTTTTGGCCCAAGGCCTGATGCAATGAGCGGCTGGTATGCCATCCCCGCCGGCTGCTCCCCAGTGGCTATGGCTCTGCCAATGTTGGCCCGGACCCGTTTGCGGGACGGGACGGGAGCAATGGCTGCTGCAGGCTCTTTGGCTGCGGCATTTTGCCGGTGGTTTGCCAGGGCTGTCAAGCTGCCATGGTTTTGGCACCTCTCATTCGCACTGGCTGCCGCAAGCCGTGAGCCCTCGGGCTCCAGTCATGGTTTTGTTGGATGATGCTGCACGCGGCAATGCGCAGCACCACAAGCGGGATAGTCACACATGTGCATGTCTGGGCATGTGCTGCCTCTGCGGCATCCACCACTCTTGTTGAAGAAGGGGCATATCCTTTCCCCTGCTCTGTTGCCCTGACAAGCCCAGGCCAACAGTCAGGGGCTCGGCGGCCTGGAGAACGACTGCGGTCCTTTCTGTGCTCTTTCGCAGCACCTGCTTTGGGCGACCAGCTTTTGAATTTCCCATCTGGCACACGCCTGGAGCGCGAGCGAGAGCGCTTGGTCTCGCGTAGCACCCTTGGCGGCCGAGCAATGTCAGTGAAGAGGTACGCGCTGTGGCCACGATGGTGCTTGATGACTTCAGTGAAAGTAGGAAATTCTTTCTGGCGCCAGCTGAGCATCCATTTGGTCCGCATGTGGAAGTCAGCCTTCAGCAGGGCTTGCACGGCCGCTGGGTCATATGGCCCTTCTACGGCCTTGGACATGACCCATTGGTGATATTCCAAAAGTAGGGTGAGGCTGGCATTGTCAAAGTCAGGGAATGCAGCATGGTTGTAAGCAACCATAAGTTGGAAATGCCGTTCGCGGAGTTTCCAAAGCCCATGCACTGGGGAGTAACCCTTTGCTGGCTGAGCCTGGAAGCTGCCGCCTTTGGTGACAAACAGCTTGAAATGTGTATCTGACTCTGTTTCCAAAATGCTACGGACATCAGTGTCAAGCTTGGGCACAAAATCTGTACGCTTGTCATAGAAGCGTTTCAATCGGCCCAGCAAACTGTTTGTGGATAGCCATGCTGCAGGCCATGTGAAGTGGAAATGTCCCTTCACTTGGTCGTCCAGGCGCTCACGCTGCTCTGTGCCCAGGGTTGCATCTTTGTGAATGTCTTCCCCCCGGGCTTGGGCCTCCAATGTGGCTTTGGTTTTGGCTTCAGCATCTCTCCAAGCCGTTTTCAATGGTTGGCAAGCAATCATGTCATTGGGGTCCAGGCCTGCTGGGCGGCCCACAACTTCTATGATGCCAGCTTTTGAATCTGCTAGGTCGGCAAAAGCCGCCAGCTTCAAAATTTTG
>Ga0126342_10002837_pt1 | contig 27766 bp, 19 predicted proteins | sample Cyp1metagenome_FD_92528 | JGI IMG/M metagenome (GOLD analysis project Ga0126342, IMG submission 92528) | Coral microbial communities from Lord Howe Island, Old Settlement Bay, Australia - Cyphastrea 1 metagenome | ecosystem: Host-associated > Invertebrates > Cnidaria > Coral ... | reverse complement strand
CGCATCTGTATCTTCTGTCCTCTTACTCTTTCTCTTCTGATCTTTCTCTTCTCTATGCCTCTTCCCTGCGCTGCTTTTCATCTCTCCATATTGTCGGAAGTTTGACTTCTAAACTTCCTTCGAAAAATATTGCAGTACCCATGTTTTTTTTGGACACGTTCTCATACTCGGTCCCACAAGAAAATGCATCTTACATTTTGGTATGGTCCCCACCCGGAAAAGTAGCCTTAAAGGCTCTTAAAGGGGTGGAGATATCACATGATATCTGAACTATAATCAATATAACATGGGTCTGTTTGAAAAAATCCCTATACTGGGGATATATGGATAAACCAAATAAAACAAGGATGTAGTGGACATATATATATATATTGGATAGACTGGGGTCTTTGGAGGATTCTGGAGGCACAGTTAGATTTCCATTATTTGGTTTTGCCGCATTTGGAAAAATGACAGATCGCCAAGTAAGCGTCGAGAAATAGTACATAGAGATAACATGGAACAAATCAAACAAAATGAAAAAATAATCAACAATAACAAAGATCGGAACACATCATATCATTTCAACATAACTCAACCATGTATCGGTCCATATAGATCATACTGCTGTGATCCTGTGCCGTGTTTTGTGCAACTTGTCATGCCGAGATACGAGTGCAAACAGGCACGCATAGATGAAATGAACCTAGCAGACCGTGGTCAATCCATTCGAAACTTTCGAACAAGTGTCGCACTGAAGTGGCTTTCTTCGCTGCACAGATAGTCATGGTGTTTTTGAGGATGAACATTGCGTTCAACGCAAAACTCAATGAACCATGGAAAATCTTATTGATACACTAATTCGGTTGTTGAACGTTGGACATGGATGATATTTTTTTCTTTCGGAATTCTGCGAATGGTTCTAACACTCCCCAATGACCAGAGGATGTAAAAAGAACACCCTTGCTGCAACAACCAATGAGTCCGCCGGCGGGCCCCAGTAGGCAGATCTGAGGGCTGAAAATCTCGGAGCAATCGACCCATCCATGTTTTTCTCATTAAATTGACTATTTGGGAAGGTACCCTCTGGTGTCTTCAAATGTGGCAAGCTGAGAAATCGTCTATATTTGGAGGTTTCAAAGAGCAAATAATCTATAAAAGGTTTGGGTTTTCCTTGCCGTGATTAATTACCGGAGGTTAGATTTCTTTGTTACAGACGTCCATATGTCCAAAAAACGTGGGAAGGAAGATCAATTTTCTGGAGAATGTATCCTTCGTCAAATGTCCACGTTTTGTCCAGAATTAGACCAAGAAATATTAACCCGCACGCAACAAACCAGGGGATATATTCATCAATATCTGATCTTGGGCAACTGTAAATTTAGTGATATCCCGATTCTTCCCCATCAATGCATCAGGTGTGTGTGACGTATCTGACCATACGGCGCCTCAACATATCAATAGCTGATCATCAATTCCTATGTGTTGGTCAATAGTTTCCAGCATGTCTTTGACAAACCGATATTTGTGGTTCGTTACATCTGTGTGTATGAACACACACACACATATATATATATGTACACATACCCAGCAGTTTGGCGACATAGCTAAGTCATGATCCAGAACAAAAGCTTGCATTTCCTACATTATACGTAAAACAACTTATCATCAGAAGCGCTGATTATATGGTAATGGTTCGGATGGTTTCATGATCTGTCCCCATAGCTGTCTCATGCTCACGAAAAAGGGGGCGTTGGTTTTTTGGTGTGCTCAGGAGCTCATCTATGTCTATCCTGTCTGAACTCTGATGTGGGAGTGTGGGAGTTGTGTTTGACAGGGCATGACAGGGCTACATATTCATGATGATAACGTGTTGGATACCGACTCCTCAGGTCATGTTGATGGTCTGACGCGGAGGGCATTGAACAGATGTCACCAACTCAGAATCAACCCGTCAGAAATAACCATCTCTAATGATTAATGCAATACGCTTGGTTTCTCTCCCAGGCCATGCAGCTGCTGCTCAAGGTCCCACCTCCAACCAATAACATGAATTCAAGCTATTCGGTGACCAGCCCAACAAGAAGCTCTATGGCACATGGTTGATCAATTGAGCACATCGTATCACTTGACTTGAAAGATGCCTTGGATTTGGATTCGCCACCATTGACAACTTATTTCAACTGCTGTCGAGACTTAGGAAAAGTTTGGAACCGCGAACAAAAACTGCTCAAATGTGATGGAGATGTATGAAAAAAAAACGCGTGAAAAAAACCGGTGCTTTTTTCACACACAAAAACTGCTCAAATGTGATGGAGATAGGGTGGCACGAAGCAGAAAACCAACAAATTCAATCGGTACTGACATATGCTTTCTTGAGATAATTACGTTGCCGCCACACTGCCTCCATTTCTGCTCAAATTTCGTCTCAAGTTCCCGGCGGAAAATTTCCTCGCAACGAGGACAGAACAGAAGCACAAACCGTCAGGGGTAGCAGGGTTCCTTGAGAGATTCCGTCGCCATCGGCCACAGCATCAGGATTTTGTGGCCAACCTCGACGCACCTGAGTCAGATTGGACCAATCTAGGCATGGGAGGATCAAAACCGAGAATGCGCAGCAGGGCTTCGTGTTGGGATGAAAAACGAACCTAGTGGAGTTCTCGCCAAGAGATGGAAAGCCTTCTGGCTCGATTTCTTCCCGACAAACAAGATCACGCGCAAACTCTTAAGGTGAATGTCAAGCCAAGAGTCATGTTCAAAAGAAACAAAATCCACTTTGTAAATCCATAAATGCATTTGTTGTGGGAATGGTAATTGCCACCCTGCTCTTTCTATCAGCTCTATACCGGCTGCAGTCTTTCATCCGGGGCACATATCAATGTGTTCCATGTCAATCCGCGTCTCGTCTTGGCAAATCTCCTGCCCAGAGGATCTTAGGTCCCTGGCTACGAGGGTTTCAGATCTCATAGGTACGGTTCTGGCCCTGGACCTTCGTGGTGAGGGTCTTGGGCCCTGGGGTTCGCAGCCCGACAATCTGATAGGGTCCAGGGGGTTGTGCATCAGTGCCTCCTTTGTTCCCCCAATGTGGCTCAGTGGTCAACACCCTGCTCAACAGTTTTGACTGTATGAGTTGGAACATGTTAGATTCTTATGACACGAAGAAATTGAACAAACTGCAGAGTAGATCTCAACCTTGGTGTTCCCTGGCTTCATCATCATCGCCCTGACTTTTTTGCTCGCCACGAAGTTAAACCACCAAGAGTCGGGGCCCTTCTCCGTCACCAGGCCCAAAACGATGAGGAATGACAGGATGCGCCGCTGGTGGGGCGGCGCATCCCGCCACGCCCTCGCCCAGTCGCTGCGGCCTCCGCTATTCTAAGAGCTGACGCTCGCAGTATCCCGCAATGATAAACTTGCAATGGACAGAACCCCAAGATACAAAACCTAAAAGACACCCAGCGTTATATAGCAGGCCCCAAGAATCAATAAAACCACGGTTGGCGTTGGCATCAAAAGTTTCCTACACAGAACCGTCAGACCTGCTCAATGCAATGATTGGAGACTTGCACCCCCACCTTACAAAAGCGAAGGATATTGCAGGATCACCTTACAGCGAGGATTTGGCGCATCTTTGCATGGACTGCGCATCCATATGGATCGGGCGTGTGCTGTTGCAATGGCACACGCGTACTCATCGAAACAGCATCGCAACAGCCCTACCACGCGCCTGGCGGTCCGGCGGTCCGAAATTGTGGCAAACCAATCTCCTGGCACAGGCGGGCCAGCCAACCTTCTGCGCGAAGCCTCCCTTGACACGCGCCCGCCTAAGTGGCGCACGCAAGGGCGCTGACCAAATATAGGAGTCCAAAATCCAAAGGCAAAAAATTAAAACTTCTGATCGAGAACCATGGCATACAATAATAATTCAAATGTGAAAGTCAAAAATACGCAGAATCAATGACGAATGAATTCGGAGAATTTGAGAAATTACACCAGCGTAGAAGCCAAGCAGCAACAATCCGTGTTTCCACGAAGGTCACGCGCAACTCAAAAGTCACTGTTGGTTTCAATGATTATTTATTTGCCTTGGTTCGTTGCTCGAAATTTGGGCCGGCCCCCTCCGCTACCAACTGGCTGACACCAATTCGATCATGAAAAACAAAACCAGAACCGGAAGCTGAACCGGAACAGGAACCATGGAATCAAAGAAGACAAACAAGAAGCGGAAACGCAACTGAAACATGAAATGGAAGATGGAAAACAAGAAGCGAAAGTAGAATCGGAACCATGCCATCGTGGCGGAACAAAACCCTTTTCCTGAGACACTGAAAAAAAGGAGAAGAAGGGAGACAAGCGCCGCAACCAGAGCCGGAACCAGGACAAACCAGGAAATCACGATGGAACAGAACTTCTTTCCTGCGACAAGAAAGAAGAGAGAAGAAGGGAGACAAGCACCGGAACCAGAGCCGGAACCACGAGAAACCAGCAAATCATGATGGAACAAGGGCCATGCCTCATGTCATATCATTTTTCACTGCTTCACTGATTTGTTTGTGAAACTTTCTCTGGCTAGAGCGTTTTTTTTGCTCAGAGGGTCAAGCATCGGTTGGTCAATAGCCAAGATGAGAAGGTTCCGGCTGTCCAGGCATTGGTGTCTACTTCTGAACAGTCAAACGATCAAAGAATGGCATCATGTGTGGATACATGTCGATACGATTGGGTTTCTTGAATTTGTTTTCCTTTCAGAACATGTCATTCAACCAGAACACCACTCAGAATCCGTCTCTGGAGTCATCGACCTGGCACAGGCATGGGCATTCCAGGAAGAAAACACAGTTCGTACCTATGCCATCACAAGGCTCTCAGGGACAAAAGTTGGAAGGCAGGGCCGTGATGTGATAGCATGTTTTGGTTATATATCATGTTGATTGCGTACTATAGAGGTAAATATATGGGCGCGCGTGGAAATGGGACAAATCAGAATTATTGCCATCACAGGGATTAGGGGCATGCTATTGTTTGACAACATCCTGGTAGCACTCTTTCTTCTCCGCTCGCTTCCGAGTCATTTGTGCCATGTGTGCAAGCCTGCAGTGACACGTTTTCTTTGACCATGTTACTATTTTATTTATTGTTTATTGCGTGCCAAGATGCTCATGTGATTGTGTAGGAAAGCTATACCACTGCAAGCTCGTTCTGACTACATTTGCCTACACTCTTCCTTCTTGATAATCTTCTTCATTCTGACCACATCAGCTCTGGCCTTCTTTCCCCTTTCGGCGATTTCATCTGGTGTTTGTTCCTTGTTCTCTTCCCTTTGTTGAATCTCCAGGCCCAGGCACGGATATGCGCCAATTTGGACTGCTGTGGACACGACCTGAACTTCCATCATTCTTTTTGCCATCCTTTCACCTGCAGAGTCAAAGGTTGATTCACTTGAAGTATCTGCTGGTGTCCCACCATCTCGGTTACCATCCAAGGCTGACCAGTTGCCATCCATACGGGGCCACGGCCTGGGTCAGATTCTTGTGATTCTGAGTGGGTGACCACCTCCGTCGGTGTTGCCTCTGACTTCTCTTCCTCGTCCGCTCTTCGGAGTCGCTTTGCCTCGGGCTCCTTGTCAAGTTTCGAACCGCTGGAAGCCAAGCTTCGGCAGGAAATCCCCTATCGTACCCATCATCACCATCTTCAATTGCGACTTTACCGTTGCGCTTCCACATGAGGGCATCCAATCCAAAGGGGGCTTCTTCCTCTACTATGCCCTTATTCTGCCCTCCTGCTTTCTTTTTTTCCATTCCTTTGCCTCCTCTTCCTTTGCATAGAAAATGGCATCCCTGTTCATCTGGATCTCCTGAGCTCTCCTCTCTTGGTCCAGGTGCTTGTTTAGTAGATTGTTGTTCTTATCCCCAGAATCCATTGGCGCTTTGAAGATGTCTGAAGATCTTAGGTGTTTTGTAGTGCTTCTACAATGTGGTTTGCAATCTCCTTCTATTCCATTATGGTTTGGGCATGTTTGGGCGGTTTCTTAGCATGAAAGTCTTTATCACATCGTCTCAGCAATTTGATCATGGTCTGAATGCCACTATAGACATGATTAACGTTCACTGTTTTCAGCACGGAGCGCATAATCCAATCCAAACAGTTAATTCACATGGGACTGTGCAACGCCAGGCATCCGAGATTACAAATTCTCAAGGACATCGTGCAGAAACAGTTCGAGGTCTGATTTGCAATGCGAAGAATGCATTCAAACATTATTCATGCAGCAGTAACAACATGTCGTCGATCGTGGTTTGGCCCATACAGAATCTGTTATGTCAGGTGCATGGTGTCGTCAGGCGAAAGATGAAGAGAAAGGCGTATGCTTGTTGGATTCAAATTGTATCATACTTGTAGGTACTTGATGCTTGTGAATAAGTATGCTTATGCATGTATATGGCTATATACGTGGCGTCGATGTAAAACCTTGATCTGATCTCCGACAACGTCGTAGTTTTCCCTTGTCTTAAGACTGCCTGGGTATATCTTTATTATTATCATAATAATAATATTAATATGTTTATTATTTTTAATAATATATATATATATGTATCTACACACACCATAATGCACATCCTAGTAAATACATGTAAGTACCCTATTTGGCGAATTTCCTCTCAGATCTCGCATCACCAGGGCGCCACAAAGAAATTGGTCTCCCGGAAGTTCAGTTGGATACCCAGAAAGGCCGCATTCGAGGCGATGATCAGGGCCCACAGGAGATCGAAATACGGCGAATGCGCCAAGGTCGTAAAGCAGCTGCTGACACTTTCTGCTCGAAATTCCAGCGTTCCTCAGAGTTGGGGTGCCCATGCTGGTGAAAGATGAGTCTCATTTAAGTTCACCCAAGGGTTTCTCAGAACATGTCCATCGTGCAGTGATTATCTGGACACCAGACCCACTATCTAGAATCTAGCCACCATGAGCGGGCTGTATTTGGCTATACCCATTTTCTGAGCATTACGAACTTCAAGCTGGGTGGCCCTTCCACAACACCAAAGATTCCTGGAAAAGGAAACTGTCGTTAACCACTTCTACCTGGGGGTTTAACCAGTATCCCTAAATATATACAAACATTATCAAACCATGACAATACGGATCTTAAGCCGAGCCCAAGGATGAACGATTTTCTATTTTCTGGGCTTCGGACCCATTCATCCCACGTTTGCGCACAGACCGAGGGTCGGATCTGTTCTCTGATTTGAGGCAAATGTCCACCTGTTGATGATGGGTTAAGTGACCCATTTTCAGCGACCCATGTCCAGCCTGGTTCACTTAGCTGTCGAATTCTGCCAGAACTAACCACTTGGACAACTGGCATTTCCCATGCAATGCTGAACATATATGTCTAGATTTCACCGCTTCAGTGTCACAAAAGCATTCGAACAAAACAAGAGCTATTGAATCTGTTTGCATCCATGCATCAAATCCCAAACCTGACTTTATGCCATGCGCGATGCTTTCCGAAATAGTTTCTATCAAGAAGCAATGAGTTGGCTCAGGGAACTTGCAAGCAGTTGCTAATGCCCCTTTATACACTGGACTCAATTAAATAGCTTCTCATGACCCCTACCTTCCCTCAAATTTGTTGCCTTCCAAAAAAGATCCAAAAAGAACATGAACATATCTCAACAAGCCAACCCACAAAACCACTGATCAAAGACTCAAATTATCCTATTGGGATCCAAACACCTCCAGTTACACTTCCTTTAGGAAGCTATGGCTGGATCCATAGGGTATGGTACGAATCAGCTGAGCGGCGAGACGCGCTCTCATAACCTGGTTGGCCGTGGGTGACCATCCAAGTTCGCTTTCATGATTGATGTCAGGATGTGTCAAAACATATTGTACGAATGAGATCATATGTGCATACAGATATTCGTATATATATATATTATTTGATGTATCTATATACACTGTAAGCATTCTATACATATACATATTTGCGTATATATGAGGTACACTCATGATTGCTACCCAGTCATGGCTGGCATCCCAAGATCCAGCATCTGGCCCAGATCCAGATTAGCGGCAAAACACCCCTTGGGAAGGAAGGCTAGCCGTCAGGAACTTAGCTGAAGTGATACATGTCCGAACATTCACACCAGATGACAGAACAACCATAATGACTATAATCCCTATGGATCCACAGTAGTTAACACCCAAAAATACCTCAAACACTTCCTAAGAAGGTACTTGGATCCAGGGGAAATGTTGGGTTGTCTCTCGTCCAAGCAAGTTGCCGCGGGTGATAGAGCATCAAGCAAGGTCAAGCAGTGTCAATGCGAATAAATCCACATTTTCAGAATTTTCTGGTCTTGGTAGTGAATTTGGAAGTCACGGGCAGATCATCAGATGTATACAAGCGGATTTGTTCTGAATATGTTGCTGGCTTACAAAGCCTACCCTCTGGTAAACAAACATAGCTATTGAAAATGGTAGTTGATTTACCCATTAAGAATGCTGATTTTACATAGTTGTGTTAGTTTACCAGAGGGTATATCATTACTCTCACAGGAAGTCATGATGCCCTCGACGCCGAGCAGCTGCCACATTTCTTCAACATGACCTGCGCGCAGCAGCGGCGCAGCCTAGTTTTCTACAGCTCCAGGTGCACAGGCAACCATCTGCAACCCACTTGGGATTGAAAATAGTTTGTACATGTACAGATTAAATCATATTAAGACATAATATATATATACACATGCCCTTTCATAGTCATTTGAATTTGAATAGGAAACATGAACTCTTGGAATTCGAGCTACCGCAATAGAAAAATCAGAAAGGTTTGTCTAAAACCTGGGTACCCTCAGTCCACGGTTGATCATCATGTTCCTTAGTGTTCCTTGCCATGTACAAGGGACATATCCGATATTCAGACACACTCAGAAATCGTATCAAGTTGGTTCATGTTATACAGTATCTTATGAATATCCAATAAAACCCAATTTCTATCCCATGAAAACCATATTGTATGTTGCAACTGATTGGTTGATTTTATGTTAATATATATATATATATATGATATATATATTATATGATATATATATATGATATATATATGATATATATATACAGTATGTATATATAAAAATCATATATATGATACGCACTTAGGAATCATCTTGCGAATCCCATTGGTGGATGTTCCAATTTCCGGCGCCTTGTGAAGATCAGCTCCGGGTTGACTCGTTTGTGACGCAGCCGTGCCGCGAGGATCCACTTCTTCAACGGTGTCCACGTTCACCACGCTGCTGTTGGCTTCATCACCTGTCGAGATTTTCTGATCTATGGCGCGAAACAAAAAGGGAAGGCACTATGACAAACCGTTTGACCCTCCAAGCACCACAGTTCACTTTTACCGTTTCTTAGGGGCATTTGGACTTGGAATATAAAAAATACATACATGAAATACATTGAAATACATACAATAAAACACCGATGTCTTGGAATACCAGGATGTCAGCGTGTCCGAGGTTGTCAGGAGATCCAAGTCATTTGAGCCAACCCCGTCTGAGAAACACACAGATCACATGGCTGGGCACACAATCCCCACATAGAGAAAACCGCATGCAATCTGTTCCATCAATTCATCTAACACCTGTGAATGTTTGTGACAGTTAAGGATCATGCCTGTAAAACGACCAGACTGTTATTATAGTATCTGCGCAGTGACAAGTACTGATCAAACATCTTCCAGTTGTCAGGATTAAATCTATATCAGCACCGATCAGTACCCCGTGATCACAATGAAGGGTTTGCTCAATTGTTGTCCCAATCCGATGGGTGAATCCTGTTTTTCTGGGCCAAATCCAAGTTGTTTATTGCAAAATTCAGTAAACAATCCACATTTTTGGGCAAATCTAAATTTTGCTACTTAATCCACATGCTTACTTTTTCTTAATGGTTTGAGCCACATTTGTGCTGGCTAAATTCCAATTTTGATGGATAAATCACACTTAATCATAACTCCGAATTGTTGCTGAAAAAATTCTTTGTTTTTCCTGGTTCAATCCCAATTCCCACAGGTTCACTCCAAATGGTTAAACCATTTTTGGCCTGTTTTGCTGGGTGAAGTTCCATCGCTAGTCCTGTTTCGATTTCTGAAATCCTAATTTTCATGGCAACATCGCCATTTCTGCTGCTTAAATCCAGCTGAAGTCATGGTGAAAATCAACCACTGGTGAAATCCCCTCGTCCACGGCCACGGGTCGGCACTCAATGACGGGTCGTGGTCGGCCCAGGTCACTGATGGCGGGTCACTGTGCAACTCCTGAGACCGATTCCAGTGGGCCTATCATTGGCATATAATGGGTATATAATGGGTATACCCTCTGGTAAACTAACGTAACTATGTAAAATCACCATTTTTAATGGGTAAATCCACTATAAATGGCCATTTTCAATAGCTATGTTAGTTTACCGGAGGGTAGAAGGCGATTGACAACTTTGAGAACTCAACAAAATTGGGGTCGAAATTTTAAATATCGATGGGCAGTTCATGGATATGTGGATCGGGTTCAGATCCCTGGTGGGAACGGGGATAGCAGCGATCAGGGGTACACCTGGGTCGTTGTGGGGTCTGGTGAAAGTTGAATGAAACATGAACAAAACTTGTGCCATCTATCTATCTATCTATCTATCTATATATATATTGTTTTCTTTTAAAACCACATTAGAATTATCACTAATATGATTAATATGGTTCAAAAGGACGATATTTGAAACCAATCGCGACACTAGATATCATGTTATATCCATCTGTAGAGCCACGACGAATCCGACAATTGGTTAACAATGGTTAACAAAGCCCGTTCCACCTTGCAACCTGGTCCAGTTTGTCCACGAAACCAATATTTTATCTCGCACTGTTGGTGCATGTTAGCACTGTTATCATATTTTTGTTAAATAGGGGTTCTAGGCACTTATCACGTGGGATAATCTTGCCATGTGATTTAATTAGAAATGAAAGAGCATGACAAAACATCATTGCAGCAGCTAGCAATCCTTGATGGTCAATGCTAAGAGCATAAGGGGAAGTATCTTCAAAACGTGGCCGTCTACCACTTTCACTATTCAACTGTCCCAGTGCATTTTTCTCCGAAACTCCGAAACAAAAACACATGGACATCACATCTTGGGATGCCCAAGCCACCTGCTTAATGCGATGTTCCAGAAAGGAGACTTCAAGCTCAAGGGACCTCACGTCCAAAGCCAAACATCAAGTGACTGGCCACATAAGTTACACTATATGGATGTATTAAGTGTCAAATCCTGCTTTATTGTCAATAGTTGGGGCACGTAACTCAAGAATGTCCCAGTGTTCATGGGCGAAGGCAAAACATTTTTGAAACCACTAGCTGCTTTCATTGTAACGTGTAGCAGCATCCATTGCTGATTTTTTCTTTTCCCAAATGCCAAGTTACCAACATCACTGGCAAATTTGAACCCGGAACCAGGCACCATGGTTCAACATCGAAAATCATAGAACATGATAGAAAATGATCAAATGGGCATTTTTTGGGGTTTCCATAGATGGGGTTACCCTGATAGCTGGATGGTTTATGATGGAAACTCCTATTAAAAATTGGTGATTTCGTAGGGGAAAACCCCATTTTGGGAAAACCCCCAGGTCGGTGAGGGCTTGACAATACATGTCCTGAACGCTTTGAGATCAACCTTCCCGTAAAAAGTCATGATACCAAACCGGTAGTAGGGAACTGTGAGGAAATGGGGTGGAACCGTGAGAAAAGGGGCTGAAACAGCGATTCAATGAGGCTAAAGATATCAAAAAAACACGAATATAGAGTAGGCTACTGTGGGTAAAACAATGCCATAAACCAGCCATGACTGGGAATGGTTTAGGTTTATACCACCTATAAACATGGTGACTGGAAAGGCCGCGCCACTGCAGCAGCTTGCTCCGGAAGGCCCCCAGCGCGCCGTCAATGGCCGCATCCATGGCGCTGGCTTCGGCCGATGGCACTTGGACCAGGATGGCACTTGGACGGCCGTTGGGAAAGCTGTGAAGCTTCAGAGTCTATGGACTTTTTGTATCAAAATGTATCAAAGTATGTCATCATGATGGAAATCTTATTGCACATATTTATGTGAATCTTCCAATCAGATAATTTTTACAGGAAGTGAAGCAATGATATCAATGTTATTGGAACATATTGGAAAAGGCTCTTTTCAAAGTAATTATCCCATATGCCCCATGGTGCTGGAATACTTAGCTTCAGGACTGGGTCATTTTGATGGTAAATGTTGCTATATATAAATATTCCATGCGTGGAGCGTCTGGGTATCATCAGAAGTCATAACCCATGGTGTTACTAGTTTTTGGTTTGGTAAAATCTATGTAAACTCAACAATGAAGCTAATATCTGAAGGCTTATTGAAAAACAACAATCAAATCTTGAACTTTGGTATGGTTGATTGTGGGGTCGACCGCATTTAGTGGTGAACTACCAGGTTCAACTACAACCATGCCACCCCAAATACACATTTTGGAATAATCTCAAGACTTTTGGCCTGCCTAAATTGATGGTTGAGAACATCTTTTTCCCTCTCATACCAGCCCTTATGACTACTTTCAACATCAAGAGAAATTTGCGGATTTGCCAATAGCTGGTACATGGACGTACCTACACCCTCCAAGTACCCATCAAAATTGTATTTTACCATCTCTTACCCCAAAATCGTACTACATTTTACCATGTTTTTTTGGGTGGTATTTGAAGAGTCCAAACGCTAGATGATTGTCATCATCGTACTACATTTAACCATTTTTGGGTCTAAGTGGTCTAAGTAGATGACTGGTTGGTGGTTTCAACCCCTCTGAAAAATATTAGTCAATGGGAAGGATTATCCCATATATTATGGAAAACAAAAGTCATGTTTGAAACCACCAACCGGATCACCATCATATTCCCATGGTTGTTGGTTTATAGCCTATTAACCACTATTAACCATCACTATTGGTTTCATCCCCCCAAAAATGTCTTCCAGGAGTGTCCCCAAAAAACACCCGCCTCAGCGAGTGTCCATCCCTCCGGGCTTTGAAAGAGTTGCATCAGGGCATCAGTGGCTAACCTTACGGCCTGGTGCCAGGACGACCATCGATTCCATGGTACCCCCAAATGGTTGGTTGATCATGGAAATCCATGGAAATCCTATTTGTAGTGGATGATCTAGGAATCTAGAGGTACCCCTATTTAGGAAACCTCCACAGTAAATCGCGGTCAAAGCAAATTTGGAGCTACGCGGCTGAAGTAAACGAAGTAAACTCCAGACTTGGGTGCGCTGCCCATGTCAGTGTGATCACCCCCCCAATAGCAAAGGATTCTGTATACAATACTTACCCTCTGGTAAACTAACATAGCTATGGAAAACCACCATTTTTAATGGGAAAATCCACTATAAATGGCAATTTTCCATAGCTATGTTAAATTACCAGAGGGTATACTTAGAAACATGTCATTAAAATTGGTGCCAGATTCCTCAACTTCTCTCCATGTGAACATGCAATGCATACACTTGAGTACGCACATGTCATATATCCATATTATACATCAATATAAGTAATTCACATATCCATATGGCTATGGGTCAAAATTGGGTACCCTTTTTTTCATGGTACTGAACATATATACATTCCAATTCTGTGGTATTTTGAATCTGAGATTTTGAACCCATAGAATGTCCCCCATTTTCCCAGGGCTTCCCAGGGCTTCCCAGGGCTTCCCAGGCCCCCAACGGCACCTGTTCGCCCTGCCGCGCGCAGGCGTACGCCAAGATGGCCTCGGCCGTGCGGCCCTCCGCCTGGCACTGCGCAGCGCGATCCTGGTCCAAGGCATCGGGGGATGGGGAGAATGGCCTTGGGTCATTTCCATGGGGTCTTTAAGAAGCGGCTTATATATAATACATAAATATAAACAGAAATACATATATATATATATATAAGTTGTATATAAACAATATATATATACATACGCATATATATATATATATACGTATATGTATGTATACATATATATATATATGTATCATTATATATCTATATACCCCTGGTGATTGTAAGTCCCGATTTGTGGGTCTTCGCATAAACAGACGTGTTATATACTGTCGATCCGTGGGATGATCCTCCGGGCAGGGAACTGGCCATGGAGGTTTGCATGGGAAAACCATTGAACTGAGCAGAGGATTGTCCAGCAAACCATGTCTGAAGACCGGTGGGTAAGGAACACTGGGAACCAGGTATTTTTTGCAATCGCATGTGCAGGGTATTCCGGGACATCTTCCCCGTGAAAAAAAAGCAAAATCTACATCCCTCAATTCCGCCATTAAACCACATGGTGTTGGTGTCATGGTGTATTTACTTTTTACATCTTTTTACCCCATATCTTTACTACTTTTGACTGAGGGTCAAGGTATACAAACACACAATCCTCACATGGATCTGCAGTAATATAAATGTCTCAGTAGCAAATTAGCTGATGTTCAATCGTAATGGAGTACTAACTTACTAACCCTTTCGTCATCACCTGCTTGCTAACCGCCAAACCACAAGTGAGCAAAGACCAAGATCCTATAGATCTAGAGGGATTATTATCCCATATAAAAAGCCTTATGGCTCATTTCTAAAATTGATGTGTAAGCAATGCTACAGCCCCTGGTCCATGAATACCCAAGCTTTCAGCCTCCATCCGCTAACGGGCATCATGAGGGATAGCTAGAATGATCGATGATTTCGTGGTCCCAATCATAAGAGCATAGTATAGAGTTATGCAATAAAGCATGCCCCAGAGGAGATGGTGGATATATAGATAGATAGATAGATAGATAGATAGATAGATAGATAATATACTATATTTCTAGCTGTAGCTCGATGGACTTACGAACCAACATTGAACGGACATCCATCCCAAAAATGAGCCGCTCGTCATTTCAACTCATAATCCCAAGTATGCTTGAACATAAATATGGGGTTGGTCTAAAGATGCGGTACCTCTAAAATCCATGAGGGTTAATCGTTTCCATATTTTTCCTATTCAATGGCAATGTATACACAATTTTCAGACATACCCATATATATATAGATAGATATCCAAATTAGAAACTTATAAAAACTTAGTTATATACCTTATATAAACCATATATATATATATTTATAAAACTTATATAACTGACCCACCAAATTAGATCAAATTAGTACTGTCACTGGGGAGCCTCTTCCAGGCCACTGATGGGCTGAACCTCGCTTCCCCCGTTGCTCGCGTTGCTCCTGTTGTTCCGGTCGCGAGATTGAGACGTAGTTGCGCAAAGACTCCTGAGTCCGCTGACTCCGCTGAGTCTGCAAAACGTGGGAAATGTAGGTCAACATTGAGGTTATAGTGTGACAATCGCCAAAAACTCGATGATTTTTCAATGATGGGAACATGACATTGACATGATCACCTCCATCGGGACCATAGATTTTGGTCAACTTCCTCAACTTTGGGGTGCAGTTTGTGTTTTTTTCAAAATGTTGACCAATATCCAACGGAGCCATTTCTTAAAGCACTCAAAAGATATTCCAGCTTTAGAGGGGTGCCATTGGGTAGTGACCAATCTTCTTTGTCTGTATTCCCCAGGCTGTGATGCGAAAGAACTGTGGAAACCACCAGTGCCCCTGTCAACTTGGAAAACTTTTTTTTTTTTGAAAACACAGCCTATCTCTCCAAGGTTGCATAAGAGTTTTGGTGTTTTTGGATGTTGTTTGACCCATGTCTTAGGAACTTGATGTTGTGAACTTATTTGGTAGGAGTTTGTAGGTAGTTATTTTTGAGTTTGAGCTGAAGAAGACGGTTTATTTGGAGAAGCTGGAGATCTGTTTTGGAAGCTTGAGAACTCTTTTGAAGTAGTTTGAGAAGTTTGAGAACGTTTGAGTGTCACTGCGTTTTACTCTGCACGACTCTTCTAAGAAGAAGAGTGAGCTGTCAAACCAGTGTGGTTTGGCTCAAGTCCGAGCTGTGAGAGTATCTACCACTTAAATGGCTGAAATGTTTGAAGTTTCAAGTAATCAACTTATCACTGGATGGATCTGGATGGCACATCTCAAATCCCTGTGGGCAAATGCTCAAGCATCGCCAAGCAGCAGGATAGCCATGTCTGGCTGCCAGCAAGGGGATGTGTATGTCCGGACCCTGAGCATGGCTGGGTACAAAGACTACTGGTTGCTTTTCCAGCATTGGATGAATAGAACATTTATTACTGAGTTTCCCCCTGTATTTAAGGTAAACACAATGGTTTCCAGTTGAGAGGCTCCTTTTAACCAGCCCAATGATGGTTCTTTTTCCTTTGACCAAACCGGTATGAGGAAAAAAAAAAGGATGGGACTTGCAAACAAGAGCGGAGATCTTGCCACTCACAACGGGGGTAGGGTAGACCCAGGTTCAACTCGAAGCCGGCGCAACATCGTGGCAAGAAGAACTTGCAAAGAACACGGTGGTCTTCCCTTCATGTAAACAAATTTACACTTGATTGATAATCGTGGATAATGATGGTAGATGATGGTAGATAATGGTGGAGAATGTTAGATCATGATCATCTCTTGATCAAATTGAGTTTTGGTTGACTTTGTCAACCATGATCTACCTATAAAAGGGATCCTAACATGATCCATATGTGATATGTAAATCCACCAATAAACTTGAGGGTAACACCCTCACGACCAGATGTCCCAGTTGGATCTTTTGGTATCTGATCAACAATCATTCTTGGAAACCATACTTAGAAACATTTGGAAACCTCCGGAAGTCGCCTGCGGGTGCTGCAACAGATATTCCGCCGCCACGTCGTAGAGCTCGTCGTGCTCTGCGCTCATGGCGAGGAATTTCAAGAGCAACGGGTCCTGCCCGAGGTCTTAGCTTCAAAGTCGACCCTGGGGACCCTCTTATCTTACAGTAAAGCAATGGTCACTTTACAGTCGATCTAACTGTTTACACTCCGCGAAGTTCTCTTTGTAAATTGAAGGTATGATCTTGGAAAGGCAAGAACATAGATGGTTTTGATTGAATATGTCACTCATAGTGCCAGTATTAGTGGATTCCACCAAATGCTGCGCATCCTGAGATTTTGTTGGTAGGCTCCTTCGGCAGTTCAAGCAGATCAGCCAGGACGTAGGCTAAGACCACCTATCCATCAGGGAGCGCCAAAGCGCCAACCAAATACCAAAGTCAATAAGTAGAACAACATCTTTCCATGGAATTTCCATCTTCTCCATATTTCTTCATATTTCTTCCATTATGTTTCCCTTTTTCGCATTTTTTGCCAGAGCTTTGCATAGCTTTGGTGCTTTATCCTGGGGTGCTGAATATATCTACAGGGACAGTGACCTGAACTATGAGCCACAACTAGGGCTATGGGGGGCTACCAGCGGCTACCCAGAACCCTCCCCTTGGTGCGCACTGAAAGATATGCTTGTCTTTGTCAACAAACAAAGGCAAAGCCCAAAGCATTGTTGGATGGTAGAGAATTGTGGACATCGAAAAGATTGATAGTGATACTGGTTAAGGCCATGCTTTTATCTGATAGCTATATAATCACATCAAAAACATGGGTAGAACATGGCAGAACAGTTTTCCGCTGCTTGTGGAATGTACGCTGAATCCTTTGATCTTCATGCAAAGCGTCACTTAAAAAAAGCTATTTCATGAGAGGTTCCATCTTAAAAAAGTTCGCCATTTTGTAGAGTTCCTTCAGAACTCCAAAGAACTATATGTTTTGCAAAGTTTGGGTGTTGAATGTTGCTAATCTATTCCCATGCTTTCTCGCTGACATCATGGTATGTGGCCGTGGGTCCGGATTTCACGCACTTCGGCACCTGTGCGACCCACAACATTGAATTCATCATTTCTATATGTGTTGAACCTATTTGAACATCATGCCTTTCGCTGCATACATTGATTATATAAATATACATGTTCTTTTGCTTGATTGATCCCCCCTGTAGGCAAGTTGCTTGGCATATCCGTCCTTTCACCCTGGTGCCCTGTAGTTCACACCAATCAAGAAACCGACCCTGGGGTCTTTGGTACAAGATGCTGCTCCGCAGCTACTGTGTTTTACAACCTTATTCAACTATATCTACCATACACATCCATAGACCCTGGTTGTTGGAGCTATAAACCAAATTGGTTCCGGTTATAAATGGTTTGTCACCATATAGTTTTAGGGCATACTTCCCATTTTTTTGGGGATCCAATCCCATGGTTCCCAAGAAAGACAAGCCAACTACACCCTAGTCCATTGTATCCTAATTAAATCCCATTAACTCCCAATAAATAGTTCATGAAAATTCCAGTTATATATGTATATATATATATATGCCCGTCAAATCCCATGAAAACAAACAGTTGTATTGGCCCAGAAAAAGAGAGTGTCTTGTCAAGACCTGGATAATTTTTTGACACCCAGCCTCGTGGGCGCGAGACAGAAAACTTAGGGTCCGAGTAGACTTGGACACAGCCAGGTGACACATCGCGGCCTAAGGGACTTCCGGGACAGGGAGCTAAGCTAGCGACCTCTATTCATCATACCTGCGATAATTATATGATGCATTATATGATTATATATGTATATATATACACACTACTGTATGTATATATATATATTTATAATTATTTATATATATATATTTGTATATGTATATGTATATGTACATGTACATATACATTATGAGTACGTATATTATGCAGTTGTATTCATTGCAGAACAGTATACTTATGGGAGAAGACAAATACCAGAAGGGATGTTGAATGTTGAACGAAGCAATTTTCCCTCATAGGCACCGACATGATATATACATCATGCAGCAGGACCAAAAAAATGCGGGCACGGACAACTCGGACAATGCAGGATTTTCCGAGGAAAACATCAACCATAAACTAACCACTTAATCTCCCGGTCGACAGCTTGACCCAGTCCCCCAGGCGCGGCATCATTCGCCCATGACTGGCGTCCCATTTTCTCGCCGTCGCGACACGACCTTTGTGACGCGGCCGCTGTTTGGTTCAGCTGGTGGCCTCAGGCTCCGGGAAAGTTAGGGCACAGGACACAAGTGAAGCATCCGTGTGTCTTTTTGATCAAAACTTGGAGTCACTAAAAGACTACAATATTCTCCAATCCAATTCATGCAGCTATTGCCCTTTACCAGTTAGAAGTACTTATAACCTCATTTATAGAATGTATAATCCCATAGAAATAATCAGTTATAACTAACACTAACACTTCCTTGGTTCGAACTTCACCAAATTCCCCCATGACAAAATGCACACTGTCTATCGGCTGCTGAGAGGCTCAGCCTGAGATAAACTCAGCACAGCTTCAGGTATGGCCTGCCAGTCCATGGAGCCGACATGCTTACAGTGTTTACTTTGCCGACATTCACGGTGTTGTTGGGGTGAACGCAATGAATGCAAAAGGGAATACATACATTATAGTTATTATAATACTATTGTAAGTATAGTAAATATATGTAAATATAGTCATGGATGAACTGTGTCCTAAAGATCATGTGTTTGATGGTCTCTTTGCACCCCACACACAGGAGTCACTTGGGGTCAGTCCTGCTGAATCGCTATGGAATGAACATAACATCCACCAACCAAATTGTTCATGAGACATTGTTTTCCCATCGTCTTGCACATATGAACACAATAGATTGCAGTTGAGGCCACTGCTCTTGCTGACCCTCCCGCCCCCAAAAAAGCGCTGGAGCAATTAGAACACACAAGGATCATCATACAACGCAGGTAAATGATCTCTCACATGTTGCAATCCAACACAGCCATGGAACATCATTTCGAAAAGCGTCCATATCATATATCTATACAGGCATGTCTGAACACATGGTACCCCGAAAACCCAGTTGGTAATCATCATTTTCCCTGTTAACATTGCCATTTGGATATATATATATATACATCATCCTTAGACACATCCATGTCTAGGCATGTTGACTTTCTATTGCAATGTTGCCTTGCCAGAGGCTGTCACTTTCAGCATCCCAAACAAGATAAACAAGATGAGCAACACTTCGGCTGCACGGAAGTATCCAACATGGCTCGCCTGTCCAGCACTTTGGAAGGACTGCACCAGCAGCCGTGCGGTCGTCACATCCTAGCTCGCCAAAGGCACCAAAGGTGTCAATGGGAAAACCATGGGAAAACCCTCACTGCTAGGGGTGATAGGCCAATATCAATGACTTCTGGATTGTTTTCGATCAAGCAATTCTGTTATATGTAATGTTCTGATAGATTCTGTATGTGCGTGTGTATCTATATACCCAGCAAGTATGGTTTGTACGTGTTAAGCTATTACGACTTTGAGACCCCGCGAGTTTTCATCGTTGACTCTCCAGAAATCTTGGTTGAGCCTCTGTGATGGATGGTAAATAGCTGCCCATCCAAGGTGCAACCGAAGCTTTTTTCATGATTGACTCCTCGTATTTGTTTAAAACCTGGTTCTTTTAATGGATCCTCATCCATTCAAGGTCTACCCATATCGTTTCATGTTTGAGTAGACTGACCTTTTATAGTTGTTGATTGACCACGGATCACCTTTTAGTTTGATAATTCTCCATTTGATGCCATTCCCCAAATCACTTGAGCCACGGAACATATTCCCATCCCATTCCATGAGGCCGGTTGGTAAACCAGGCAGCTGGTATAACTCCACTGTCTCACAAGCAATCTTCATTTATCCATTGTATCAACATTTCGCGTGGTTGAAATTCCTTTGACGTGAAGGTATTCACCAGGTATTCTTCATTCTTGGACGAAACCAAATTACTATGACTATAGTAGCTGGAGTTGTTCATGCTTTCGTGAATCCATATTTGATGCTATCATCTCCAATAAGCAAACACCTCCCCGAGGGCTTTCTGATGGTTAAAAAACCCTAGCTACGAATGATTGCAAAATCTGATTAAAACCGTCAAACCCACTATCGTAAACAAAACCAACATGGATAGGCCTGTTGGGATTAAGTAACCACAGTATCCAAACCGGGTAGTATTGCGAATATATATATATATATTATATATTATATATACTGTAATTAGATCTACAATCCAATTGGACCCTAGTTTATAAGCCAATAGGGATAGTATCGTATTCCATTCATAAACCTATCGTTTCAGGATAAGGTCAACCCCGGATAAATGCCAGATAAATAAACCTTACTGAAATCCTGGCTGATAGAGGATCCGGAAGTTCCAACCCCGGCCCAGGGTTTAAGAGATTTGATCCATACTTTTCCCATTTTATCCCCATTACCATCTCGTAATTTAACACAGCCATTGAAAGTTACCCTTGTGAATAGGTAAATCCTCTATACATCGACAATGTTCCATCAATTTTCCAAAGCTATCGAAACTATGTTCAGTTCCCCTCTGGTAAACATTTACATAGCTATAGTGAAAATGGCAATTTATAGTTGATTTACCCATTAACACCATGGTGATTTTCCATAGTTATGTTAGTTTACCAGAGGGTACCAAAGGGTACAGTATATAATCAATGGCCATTTCAGGAACCTAAATTGGAGGTACCTACCATATATAAGGCCTATATAAGGCCTATGTAAGGGAATATCCCTAGAAAATATGCCCTTATATGGTACAGTACCTCCATTTTAGGAGCCTGAAATTCCCATTAATATAATGTGGTAAACCCAAAATCCACATCTTTACGGCTGGATAAAAAACACCCAGTCATGGAGGCCTTGTTTATGGCTTTCGCGGCTTTCCGACATTAAAATATGATCAATCACCAATAGTAATTCTAGGATTATCACATTGTGATAATATGAATTAGAAGATTATTAATCACTATGATAGTTGTAATTACCAGAATACTAAAGAATTACCATTACTCATTATAAACCATCCATACCATGCCACTGCACACCTCGGACTGCAGCAGGCTGTAGGCCTCGCCCTTCTTCCCTGCCCGCCCGGTGCGACCAATGCGATGCACGTGAGCATCCAAGGACACCTGGAGCGGCGCCGCAGGGCGACATGTGGGAAAATCATCATGGCTACCTGGTACTGTCATAGGAATATCGTGGGAAAATCCATGGCAAATAACATGGGAAAAAATGGGAATATAAATGGATGGATATGGATACATGATACATACATATATATATATAGACAATTATATACATGATATGAGGTTAAATCACACAACCGACAAGGGAAAATCCGTAACACTGTGGTGGGTTACTTCACCAACAAAGATCATTTTAAGGGGATGGAACCGCATATGTCTCTTTGTTTGTTTGTGTGTATGTAAAAAATATACATACAAATACACATGTATACGTTTATATAACTATATATAATTATGTATATATAATTATTTACAACTATGTATATATATATATAGAGTTATACTTACAATTACATATTTGTATATACAATTATACATACCGTAGATAGATATACAATCAGTATATCCAATGGCCAGTTTGCTAGTGTCGTCTCCTGGTATCCATTGGTTGAGACTTTTCGCCTCGCTTTGGTGCACCTTCTAGGCCCTGTAGCCTTCAGATGCCTTAAGCCCATGTAGCTGGGATCAAACAACACCCCAGAATGATAACACCCTATCTTTTCATATCTGGAATAGATTATTATTCTGGGTAATAGTATTATCATGATGGTATGGTAAATATCCCATCATAGATCTTATGATCTTTGTTTTTTCCTATCTTTTCATAGCTTTTCCTCCAGCCAGGGCACGGCAGGCTCGTAGCTCACGACCACGGAAACACGTTTCAAATCCAGTCCACGTGCAGCGACATCAGTGGCCACCAGCACGTTCCTGAGACGGCAGAGCCGTCCTTTTTTTGGCGAAGTATAAACATGTTTGGTTGAAAAATGACTCCATGAAATTCATGTAAACTTATGGAGTAGTAAACAATAGCCTTTTTAGGTGCTCAACATTGCCTAAATATCTGATACTGTACCTATCAGCCTATCAGCGCATACTTTGGGGCCTTGGGGCCAAACCATTTGGTGGGAAGACTGTACGTAAGCCACCCAAAAAGCTTATCCCCGATAGCAGAAACCTCAAATGTCAGCTGGTGGTTAAACTTTGTTAAACCCAAGACAGACCCAAGACCCCAAATACTCATCAATTGGGACCAGTCTTTGAAATGTAAAGCGAACAAACATAGAAAGCAACCAAGAACACATAAAGCTAACAAGCATTCATGGCTGGAGAAAACACATATTTTGCACCAACATTCATCAGAACTGGCGTGAAAATTTGCTAACACAAGTTTCAATGGTGTTGGCATGGTCACTGTGACCTTTCACACTTGAGCGCATGAATTTTGTGTTCATGTTTCGCCCTTGAAAGCAGAATCAAGGACCAAAAACCAAAACGTCCCTTAATTATCTCGTCTTTTAATCAACCCCAATTTTCGCCGGTGAAGACCTGTCCCAAGATATAGGCATGACTTGCTGAATCCCCATCATCCCAATCATCATCATCATCATCATCATCACCAGCTCCTGGTCTGGATGATTCTGGATGTCTACTGAAATCAATGGGGCACTAGAGAAATCAGGACTTGCAAACCAATCTTTCAAATGTCCGAAAAGCCCTCAGCCAAAACAGCCATTGGTCAGGGACATGCCAGGGGGAACTTAGGACCCAATGAATGTTTAAACATGTGTCTTCAAGAATTTGTTGAAATTAATCCCAAATGACATATCAACTTGTCAATTGGTAAACTCCTGCTTGTTTCCGCTTGTTTTGCATGTGAAATCCCTGTTTGTCTATTGAACTCGCCATTTGAGCATGTCTGAAAAAGCTGATCTTGTTATCTCCATATTTTGTTGGCGAAATCACCATCTCATCCTATATGTTTGTTGGTGAAATATGTTTTTTATCCATGACAGTTAGCTAGCTATTCATGACCAGTAATGGGGATCACTGGATCACAATTCACATGATAAATCATGATCATATTCCTGGAGGAAGCCCAGGTCCCAGCAAGTCCAGCCAGGGTGCACTTCTTCCTGACGAAAACGCTCCATCACCTCCTGCCTCTCTGGTTGGGTCAAGTTGCCGTGCAAGGCGCCGCAAGAAAAACCCTCCTTGATGTTGGCAGCTCGGTGGAACTGAGTAGGTATGGAAATGTGGAGCGAAATGTGGAAAAACCTCAAAAAATACTGCGTTAATATTGAACACCCTCCAGAAACCATGGTTTAGTCAGAGATGAAACCACATCTTTGGGACCCCTTTTATGGGATGTTAAACATCAGGCGGATGGGATTTATACTTGGATCCTGGCTGAGCATTATCCAAAACAGAGGTCATTTCTAGGTACTAGTATACCTCCAAATTTGCCGCTGGGGGGTTGACAAACCTTTAAGGTACAGATGTTAGTTATCGCGTCTAGCGCGGCAACCTTCGACATCCTAATCATCATAATACCTATAGCCTATAGTTTTTCATGATTTTAAAATTTAAGGTTGAATCTACAGCTAAGGGTGAGGAAGAGGGTGTATATGCTGGGGTATCGTCCACTGAATGTATAGAGATACTCCTTTGAGTGCAGCTACAAGCAAACTTCAGAAGCTGATGACTTGCTCCTCTCGAAGCCATCGGCTCAGTGCTGCCGCTGTCTTCCTTGGTCTACAACAATGCTGGTGAAATGCTGGCTTCAGATGAGGAACCTGGGTAAACACCTGAAAAGTGGGTTTATTTATCTTTATTTATCTTTTTCAAGTTTGAAATGAGGTATAGATTTCTCAAATGTGACACCCCATTTTCAGACAGACCCCTCCTCATTTTCCTCGGTAAAATGGCAAGTTTGGGGTATACTGGATGATGGGCACACCATGGCACACCCATATCCGATGCAAACCGAAGACTGTGCTGTGTTGGTGGTTTCAACCCCCTGAAAGATGAAACATGATTTCAACTATATACTCGGTACCGCGCGTCATAGGGTTGACAAATGATACTTACTTTGTAGATAGGTTTGGCATGGTATGTTGGTCATTTCATTTCATTGTCTTTATGTATGTCTAATCATCTGGTCAAACGTGATTAGATGTGGTCAGCAGAAAAGAGACTGAGGACGTATTACACACACATATGCTATATACGTATACACAATCAACATATTGCATCATATTAACATATTGCAGGCATGTACAATACATACATGTCGGGTGGGTTGTGTATCCAAAACAATCGGAAGTCTAAGAAATGCATCTGTCCTTCGGTGGCCCGCAACTGGGACCTCATTACTCAGAAAACATACAGGGGGCCAACGACTCAACGACCACGTTGCTGAGACACTTGAGGCCGCAAAAAATGATAGAAGCCTGGCAACGTTGGTATCAGCATCATGGGGCCGAAGGATGCCGAAGGTACCAGTTTGGGGCTTGTAAGATCTTGTAAGACTTTGTATCTCCTGCTGTCATGAGCCCTGTCTAATTTACAAGAAGAGTGATGGATTTGATAGATCCGGCTAAGTGATGGGATGATTCCAAAATTGATTCACTCAACACAATCAGAATCAATGTTTAAGCTCCGATTTGTGGCATTGCACAGGTGGCCACACACATCTGAACGCTATGCTTGTTGTCATGGCAAAGAAACAAGATGCAGCCCACGAACCGGAATGCAATCACATAGAACACTTTTGTGAAACAAATAATTTGAACAGTCTAAATTTTTCCCCGGTTACCGTACCAGCGCACTGTAGACTGTAGAATGCGGAAAAGGGTGGAATGCAAAGTGCAAAGTGTGGAGTGTAAAGTGTAGAGTGTGGAGTGTAAAGTGTGGACTGTAAAGTGTGGAGCGTGGAGCGTGGAGAGTAAAGTGTAGAGTGTGGAGTGTGGAGTGTAAAGTAAGGAGTGTGGAGTGTCCTGTGTGGAGTGTGAAGTGTAAAGTAGGGAGTGTGGAGTGTCTTGTGTGGAGTGTGGAGTGTAGAGTGTAAAGTGTGGAGTATACAGTGTAGAGTGTGGAGTGTAAAGTGTAAAGTGGGGAGTGTAGAGTGTGGAGTTTAAAGTGTAAATTGTAAAGTGATGTAAAGTGCGGAGTGTAAAGTGTAAGTGTGGAGTGTGGAGTGTAGAGTGTGGAGTGTGGAGTGTAGAGTGTGGAGTGTAAAGTGTAAAGTGTAAAGTGTGGAGTGTGGAATGAGGAGTGTAAAGTGTAAAGTGTAAATTGTAAAGTGGGGGGGTTTGCCTTGGGTGGCTGTGGTTGCCCGACCAGCGCTTGGGTTCACAAAATTCCAGACCTCGTGACAACACATATAGTGGCCAGAGGAGCCTGATGCACGCACTTCCCACCTCATGTCCACACACCCACACACCCGCCATCTTCCTATCTTCTTTCTTCTCCTCTCTTTTTCTTGCGTCTTCTGCCCCCTCCTTGTACCTTCCTTCTCTGTCCTATCGGTGATACTTGTGAAAAAATGGTAGCGTGTGGGGTTATTCGGTCTTTTAATTCTGTCTGGGAAAGTCGGCCAATGTGATTCTCATACTTCATTCTTTCTGGGGGCCAGCACTTTCTGGAGAAATATGCAAATTTGGTTCTCGTGTTGTCTTTCTAGACATACCTCCAGGTCTTGTTCTCACATGCGCGGCTGTCAAAACTCCTTCTTCATGAAAAGGACATCTACATAATTCGGAAAGGTCCCATTGCTCACCACAGTTTCGGAGCAATTTTGCCATCAGAATTCTGACATAGTTTCTGACATACCACCTGGAAGTTTATATGGCCTATTTATTCTGACATTCTATCTGACATTCTATCTGGCCTTCTATCTCGCATAGCATTCGAGATTCTGTGTGGTTGAGGTCCGGCAGGGACTACTCTGATCACTCTGATCCTGAGCTTGCTGTTTGGGTCCGGCGGGGACCACTGCGATCGCTTGCTGTTGGTCTGGCGAGGCGGAGGAGAAGAGGGAGAGAGAAGGAGGAGGAGCAGAGCTGACGTAAAATCTAACAACCCTCACATGACAGGTGCATGGGGCATGATGACATTATTCATTACATCACTTGAATCATTGCACTACATCAGCCAGTACATCACTTTGACAATAAGTCACCTCAATCATTGCATGACTCAATGCACCATGTCAAAAATACATCACCTGAATCATTCCATCACTCATTGCATCACTTCCACAGAAATTCGTCTCAATCACTATCATCACTCATTACATCCAGGATGTCTCCATGCCATTACATTTTCGAAGCAGGGTTGCAGTTGTTGAAACTACTTCGACGAAGTGATCGTGACGCCACGAAATCCTGTAAATTACGGAATAAGGCGCGTCTGGCGGCGAGAATTGTGGCGGCTCGTGATTCGGCAGGTGCAGGTATACTCGCTTCATGGAAAGGGGGTCTAGGGGTCTCCAGGCTCTGTTCTCGTGTGGAGTGTGGAGTATAAAGTGTGGACGGTAAAGTGTGGAGTGTGGAGCGCAGTGTAAAGTGTAAAGTGGGGAGTGTGGAGTGTAAAGTGTAGAGTGTGGAGTGTAAAGTGTGGAGTGTGGAGTGTAAAGTGTGGACTGTAAAGTGTGGATTGTGGAGTGTAAAGTGTAAAGTGGGGAGTGTAAAGTGTAAAGTGGGAAGGGCGTGTGTAGAGTTTAGAGTGTGGAGTGTAAAGTGTAAAGTGTGGAGTGTGGAGTGTAAAGTGTAGAGTGTGGAGTGTAAAGTGTGGACTGTAAAGTGTGG
>Ga0126342_10002836_pt1 | contig 27768 bp, 23 predicted proteins | sample Cyp1metagenome_FD_92528 | JGI IMG/M metagenome (GOLD analysis project Ga0126342, IMG submission 92528) | Coral microbial communities from Lord Howe Island, Old Settlement Bay, Australia - Cyphastrea 1 metagenome | ecosystem: Host-associated > Invertebrates > Cnidaria > Coral ... | reverse complement strand
TAGCAATTGTTGATGTTGGGGCGCTTCATGTTTGAGCCATGCCATATGGATGAGGTGGAGTTTCACGCGCCCCCGCGCGAGTCAAACAGCAAGCGCTGGCTTTCGTTCCACCCCTTCTCAGGTCTTGATGTCTTTGACGTACAAGTCTTGCTTTGGATGTTTGACGCTCCTATTGTCTTCCAGAAATGTCGGTATTCTTAGCTTGGTATTTTGTTGAGTTCTGCCGGAAATTGGGCATGTTACAACTGTGAACGCGGAGTGATGCTTGAATTCAAATAGCATAGGGTAGGGATGCATAGGGTCATATCGGGTCTAAAAAAAATGTATATCTAATATATGTCTAATATGTCTAGAGCCGGTAAGCACGGATGTGACACATTGTGACACATTGTGACACCAGTCCTAGGCGCTGGCAGAGCTGTGGACATCAATGACATCTTTAGCTGAGACATGCTGAGACATCAATGAAAACTGAGTGGATTTTCTGGATTATTTGTTTTTTTCATGATTTCAATCGGTTTTCGAATCGGTTTTCGAATCGGTTTTCATCGATTTGCCACCAGGATCAGGTCACCACTAGACTCGATGATTCGATTTTCAGGTAACATTGAAGACCACGAAGACATATGAACAAAAGCTCCCGAGAGTAGCTCCTATAAAGATCTATAAAGTAGGCAGCAAAGTGTGAGAGATTGAAGCAGTGTCGCATGGAGGTTCGGGTCTTCAGATGTCTTCAATACTGTTTTCGTGCGAAGTTGTGCACAATTTTATCATTACAGGGTCCCTTCAGGGTGCCGTGTGCAGCCAAGCAGAAAAAGTGCGATGATAGAGTTGGAATCAGTTGGAATGAATGGAACATGTGGCGATTGCTTCAATGGGCAGGTTCTCTAAGTTCTCTTGTCAAAGTACAATTCTCAAGATCACATTTCTTCGGGATGTTTTGAGAACATGTCAGATCATGTCAGTCTTGTTTGCACAAACCCGGTATCACAACCTGTACATACAGTGCTAGCACAACACCAGAGTTGAGCAAAGCGTCACAGAGTGGCAGTGGATGGCAGTATATGGCAGTGGCAACCCGTCTAAGATCATCTAAGATAGAATTCTGATGAATTCTGTAGATCTCTAAGGTTTGAACCTCCTCCTGACGGTCCACAGCGGCGTTGCATTCTGCTTTGGCTTGTGTGCGCCAGGTGCCCTAGCGGCTGCTCCAGGTGGACCTCCCTGAATCCATTTGATCCTATCAGCCTCTCAAAGCCGCCACTGCTACTAGCTTTGTAATCCTTTGTATATATTTTATATATGTTTGTATATAATTTGAAATATTTGTTTGAATGTGTTTATCGTATATATATAGTATCATAATGTATCATATACATGTCATATACTGTCATATCATATAATATCATATAGTATCATTGTTATGATCCATTGTGATCCGTTGTGATCCTTTGTGCCTTTCCACGAAGCCACCCTGAATCTGTTGAATCTGTCGGCAAAAATTCAATTGTGTTCTGAGGGAATCCACTGCCAGAAGCATTGAACAGGTTCTGTGACAGACGGCACAAGAATTAAAGTAATTAAAGAATTCTTAAAGATCTTCGTGTCATCTCATCAGCAGATCTCTCCAGAGCCCGTCTGGACGTTCTGTGACCACAGATATGCTGCGCTCTGACCGTGTGCCTCGAGCTTTCATCTTCCAATGTATAGCGTCATTAGATGTCATTAGCATCCATGAAAATGATAAGATATAATAAGATATGATAAGATGTTTCACAAAACAATCCTATCTGAAGTCCATAGGTGAGTGCAGAGTGCCAGAAGATGTCAGCAAGTCGGACTCACAAAACCTCTTCAAGGAGAGTACTCTCAGTATCACTCAGTGTATAAATGTGTCCCAGCGTTGTTTCTCTGTTTTTTTTGTTGTGAATCTTTCTCCTGATCAATCATGAGCACAGATTCCGCAGCTGGATCAGGTCGAAATGAGCATGTTCCAGTCACTTCGTTCTTTCCCTCCCTCTTACCTCCCTTTGCGGCCAATTTCAGCCGTCGCTTCTCTTCCATGGCTTGTGCAAATCACACTATATTGTTGGCATCTTCAATTTTCAATCCCTTGATTGACGTTTCTTTTTGGAAGTGCCGCTGTCGCTTCGCGTTTCCAATGGGGCAATCGCTTTGCTGCCTCTTCAATGATTATATATATATATATGTCGTGCAAATCCTCAGACAAAAGGTGTCCATGCTGCAAGCTCGGTTGAGACAGGGTGAAGTTCAGGGTTATTTTTTTGTTGTTGGTCCAATCGCATTACCACCTGACTCACCCATTAACATGTTCTGACTCGGCCGTTGTGCCCGTTTGACTCAGCCGACCTGACTCACCCGTCACCCAAGAACTATATTGTATCATATTGTATCCTCCCTCATCACTCACAAGATCTCACAAGATCTCACAAGCTTCTGTATGCTTCTGTCACTTCTCGCCTTCGTGAAGTTTGGGGTCTTGGAATGTCTTGGAGCTTTGACCGTGTTGTTCGCATTTGTTCGCACGTGCCCCTTGCAGACCTGGGAAGTTGTAGATTTTGTTACCCAAATGACTCGATGGGTCTCAGCACAACTCAGCATGACCCTGGTTTGGACAACGTGATTCAGCTGTTGAGATCCATCAGAAGGCTCAAATCAGAGGGCTGAAAACATACTGTGCATTGCCAATTGCAGTCTGTCAGTCTATATAATATACAATTGAATACAATTGAGCTCAAGAGTTGGAGGACTCCCAGTCCAAAATCTCGCCTTACTAATTACTGTAAGTCATACTTCCATGAGGATCGGTCAGTACCTTCCATGAGGGTAGGTCAGGGTAGGTCAACACAAGCAGTCGATGGGACTAAAGCTGACTCTATAGTCTATAGCATCTATAGCCATGTGTTTGCATACACCTACATGCTTTTGCATCACATTTGTATGGGAACGCAAGGCCTTGCAAGGACAATATTCAACATTATTCATCCGTGCCAAGGTTCCTTTTGCCGCACTTCTTTGGTTTCTTTCTTGGCGAAGAGTTGGATTCTGAGTGTTTCGAAACTATGGCACTTGTTCCAAGGCAGAAGGCCGCAAAGTTGATCATTTCCAACACGGGATCGTTCTCCAGACTATTACAAATCATTGCAAAGTCTAGGACTTGAAGTGATGCGTGACTTGTAGCGCAAGGGAGGCGTGGAGGTGAGGTTCCCGGCAACAGCCACTGGATTTAACACCCTGGAAATTATGGGGAGTTCTACTGATTAGACACAGCAAAGAATGCGCTATCAGTATCTATCAGTCGTCTATCAGTGATATCTGACAGTGTGACAGGGGTTGAAGTTGAAGTATATTTATAATATATTATATAATCACAACCTGACCACCAGCGTTTTGGAAGGATACGCGTGACTACAACGTGATACGATGTTTCAGCATGTGCTTTAGTCAGCTTCCGCTCGAGTTAGTCTCTAGTTTGTGAACCATAGGGGACCAAGTCCATGCAATTCATTATGCAATCGTTTGTTCAATTTTGTTACTTGCTTTTCTCATCACTGAGGTGGCATGGCAGCTGGCGCTGGAATCCAGATGATGGCCAGGTATGACCACTGGAGCTTTGTGCTAAACTTGGAATATTAGTGCGGTATGTAGGAAATTGTACGAAAACAACAGATAAGTAGATAAGTCACTATAAGTCATGATAAGTCTGTTGGATACCAGACACTTTTCTCCAGTCTTATCCTGGAATGGACCAGGTTCTCTTTTGCATCACAATCCATCCAGAGGGAACTGCTTCTTAATTGCCCAGCTAGATCCTGGGTGTGCAAGTAGGTGAAGCATTCATCTCAGGTGTTTACGCTCGTGAGCATGGTGTGGCATACAGGCAGAAGACTAGACCTGTTGCATTTCAGTGCATTTTACAGGACCACGAAGCAAGATGAGCTTTAGTGAAGTGTGGATTGGGTCTTCCAATCTGCTGTGCAATGATTTCATTGAACCAGGTCAAAATTACCCATGTGGTTATTCGCCTCTACGGAGTGGGATTCCCAGATCAGACTCCGGATGATTTTTGATGATCTAGGCCTCTCTTCAATGATCAAAATTTGCTCTTAATTTGATGCATTTCCCAAGTTTCCAACTCTAACCAGAACAGTGAACCCGAATTTGTTCCATCATGTTCCATCTAAGGCTCTCATCTTTGGACAAGGCATTTTGACCTGGGCCGCCAAAGAGACAGATGATGGTGCGCTGATTGGATCGAAAATGGGTAGACGGTCAAGGGATGTCAAGGGAAAGCCTGGTCAAGCTGTTTGTGCATGTCATGTCTTCTAGACTCTAGACAAAATAGACAAACGAATTGTGCGAAGGCCGCCCGTAAGCCAGCTAGAGAATGGACTGAGAATGACAGGTCAAGTCCGACGATGGGTGGTCCGAGCTTACGCTGTTCTTTTGGCTGCAGTGGAAAGGTGTGTGACCTTGATCTGTTGTGACGGGGTAGCCAAAAGTAGCCAAATTGATGCTACTTGGAACAAATGGATACAAATGGGCAAATGGGATCAAATGTGTATATTTATATATTCTATAGCATTGCCCAGTGATCATCTAGAATCTAAGAGTATGTTGCAATGTTGCAGAATGCGGCCCCAAACTGTTTTCTTGGGACAACAGCAATTGCCATGATGATGGAATGAGTGCTTCCCTCGGAACAATGTTTAGAGAGCTCGTAAAAACCCCGCGCCTATTCGTTTGGTCTTGCATGATCCCCCATGAGTCATGAGCCATTTTTAGCTTTCACTCGAAAAAACACGAAAAAACGATAAGAGGAAACAAAAACGATATGTTATTGATACGTGTCCAGACTCTTGAAATCCCATCATTCTGCGGCTATATTTAGTGCTTTTGGTCTCTTCCTTTCATGGTTTGATGATTGCAGCCATTTCCAGAAAAAAGGAACACACACAGGATTCACGAACGATAACGAAAACGATAACTTTTGGCATCAAAAATGGTCCGTGTGAGACACTGCCTTTTTTTTCCTTTTCCTTTTCCTCTTCCTTTCCTTTCCTTTTCCTCTCCTTTTCCTATTCTTTCCTTTCCCGTCCTTAACTATTCCTTTTCCTTTTGCCTTTCCTCGCTCATGTGAATTCTTTGATCAAGGTGTGAAGCCAGCGCTTGGAAAAACGATAAGAGAAAAAGAAAAAGATCCCGTCTGGAAAAACCATTTGAAAGGGCTCGGGGTTTTTACAAGACCTCGTTTGCATTCAAGCAATTCCTCCAAAATGAACTATTCATGCGGATATGGCATGATATGGTCGTGATTACGGCATACATCTAATTATGCAATTCTGTCATCATACATGTGCAATCATGTACAACCATGTACATGTCAAAGATGAAGCTGCTGTAAGTTGCCCGTTGCACTGGGCAGGCGTAAGCCTTGCCTGACCCCGGACTAGGTGGTGTTCAGTCTCACGACTGTTGCGCTTCTCCGTGCCCAATTCACAGATTCAACATGGCACGTTTGGCTCCAAGCTATGTGTGGGCAGTTTGGGCTGGGATTCAGGGCTGGAATTTATGATGATGTGAGGCAGTTTTCGTTGAAGATGTGCATTGCTCACATCAAAAGTATGTGTTTGTCTTTGGTCAGCTGGGCGTGCAATCCTGGTGGTGTACTGAAAAAGGGAGTTCGACGTGAGAGGAAAACCAAACAATACCAAACAGGAATGAGATGGCATGAGGGTGAGTTCAGTTAGGTCAAGTCAAGTCCTGCAGTACTTGGTTGAAAAGCTCATGTGGAGTTATGAAAGGCTGACGGCGGCTTCTTTTCTTACCTTGCACTGCACTTCTGTCAGCCCATCTCAGTCCTGCTTTACTTTTGCTGTTTCAGGCTCTAAACTGGCTCAACATTTTGCTCTTCGCTGCACTGGCGGCATTTTATTCCTGGTTCTCAATGTACGTGCACCCAGAACTAGAGCAGAAGAGATCAAAAGATGTGAAAATAATTGAAAATACATGAAGCATTGGAACTTCTGCGTGTTTTACGATTGATATTGAATGATATATTGAAATCTGCAACATCTGCAAGAAATGTATCCAGAATGTGATTGACTCTATCTACTGTACAACTACATGGCATTGCATGGCATTGCATCTTCAGAGTTGGTGCGTGAATAATTTATTAGATTGATTAATGGATGTAATGATGTGCAAGCAATCTGAGAGCCTTACAACTTTTTGCAACAAGATTTTGCCGTCAGGATTCGTTTGCTCGTCATCATTGAGTCATAGTGCTTTGTAGACGTTCGCACTGTACACGATCCACCGGACCTCCAGCGACTCCAGCGACCCTGTTGACCCTGTTGACCCTGTTCCATTCCGCATTCCGCATTCCGCTCAGTGTGCAACCTCCGCCAGTCTTCGAGGGTCTTGGAAAAGTCAGCAGCTGAAGGCGGGGCAGGAAGCTGCTTGAAGCTGGAAGCACTTGGGACATCTTGGGACTTGGGACTTTCCAAAGTATTCTGAAATGAGTAGAGTCGAGATGAGTCAAGTAGAGCACACCGAAGGAACGGGTGATGTCATACAGCACAGAGTGACATGTCACTTTGCGGCAAGTTGGTTGCCTTCTTCAAGCCCAGCAAGTGTTTCGAATCAGACTACATTTGGTGCCTTTGTGAATGGAGTTAGAAACATTAGAAAAGGCCAAGCCAGAACAGAGACATATGGAGAAACTCTTTGCAAAATGTCCACAGGCCAGCCACACGGTCACTTCTGAGACCGGCGGAACAGGTACAGTATGGTACAGTACTGTTGTAATCACATTGTAATCTGTTGTTTCTGAGTTGTTTCGTATTAGGATGTAGTAGGCGGGACACTTGGCTGAGAAACCGACCAGCGATTTGCACAGAAATCTCATGTTGGATTCATCTTGATTCATTGAGGATAATGTTGTAAGATAATGTTGACTGTTGACAACAGATTACTTTTTTTGTGAACGACTCTTGGTAGTCAGCACACATTCCGAAGCCCAAAAGTTATTGATATCAGACCATGTTAGTTGATCTAAAATCGGATGTCTCACCAAAGCAATGCTTCGAAAATTAGATACACTGAATACACTGTACATATTCAGCATTGGCGCTCCAAAGTTGGGACGACATCAAAAATGCTCGACATTCCTAGACAAAATTCTGAGCGATGGGCGATGTGTTGCATGCCTGTGCCCGCTGCAGGCAAATTGCTCCACCATGCTCCACCTGCCTTTACGCCTTTACTGACAGATTGCTTGACTGCGGCTCCCTTCGGTGATCAAGAGCAAAAACATATCAAAACAATTCAAAACAGATAAAACAGTGCTGGAGAACATAAAACAGATAAAGTCGTTTGGAGGCCAATACACCCATCGTCTACACTCAACCGGTCGACAGGGTTTATCAATAATATACAGTTCCAAAGCAGTCAGCAACAAGCAAGTTACCATGCATGATACACCAGCAAGTAAATTTATTGATTTTAATTTTAAATGGAAAAGTTGATGTTTTCATATGTTTTCAGAGCTTGGCTTGAGCACTTTCATAAGGCAGAATGTCGTTTTGTGCTTGGCGCCATGGTCACAAACAACGAGGAAGAATCTCACTTGGCACGGGCTTGTCGGAGAAGAGACCTCTTCCAGGATGGAATGGGTTCAAGGAGACATCTGGAAAGTGCATATGATTGAATATGATTGAATTATGTGTATATAAAATTGTCAAATACAAATACGATATCGAATATTATGGAATTGGGTGTTGTGAATTTTGTGTGCGTGTATGCTTGTATTCAAAGATTCCGCATGTGTATATATATAATATTATATTAATATAATTATATATATAGTCGTATATAATTATATATGATTATATCTAATAATTATTTATAATAATTATTTATGATAATTATATATAATAATTATATAATAATTATATATAATAATTATATATATTTAATAATTGTGTATGTATATATACATAGTAATTATATATTTAATAATTATACCTATATATATATAATAATGTTTAATAACTATATGTATAATAAGTATATACATTGTAAATATAACTATAATTATATTTCTAATGATTATATATATATATTGTATATTATAATTATATATATAATATATACAATAGAATGATAACCTCCTTTAGGAAGATTTCTGTGCTACTGGAATTGACAGGATGTCGCACTGGGAAGTCTTGCCATTTAGGACATTTAGGAATGCACCATGTAACAGTGGCCTTCTAGGGCCGCTACGGTTTGCAGGATATTTTGATGTAGTTTGTTGTACATTTTGTATCATTTTGTGGGTCATGTTTCCCTGTGAGGTGCAAGCATTGCTCCGGGACAAAGCGGATCCCAATGTCAAAGACTGCAGATCCGAGACACCCTTGCTGCATGCAGCTGCGCAGGGCGATCTTGATGTCTGCAGCCCAGACTCAGACATAGAGATCATAGAGGAAGATCATGAGTGTTATTAAATGTTATTTTGTTTTTAAATCTTATTCAATGTTATTCACATTATTTTAAACCTTATTTTAAAAGTCATTGGTTGATTCCATATGATTTGTTGTTTCATTTGTTCTTCCTCATTTTCAAGCCTGATGTTGAACATTGTTGAACCATGTTCAGCATGTTGTGCAAGCTTTTTGGTGTTCAGAGTGCGGTGTCCAAAATTCCTGGAACCGGTTCGAACATTTGACAAATTTGGTATTAGACATTGAATGTCTTAGACAGTTTGCCGCAAGTTTGCCAACAATCTTGGTGGAGCAAGCCCCCAAGCTGACCCTGTTATCGGGATTCACGTGACCGATTTCCCTGATTGTTTTGGCCCTGAGTTTCGGTTTGACTCTGATTGTTTGGGATTCAGTGTAGATTGGATTTCGACCAGCTTTGCATTCCGAAAAACATCATTTGGAACATGTCCGGGCAAGTTGAGTCGTCTTTTGTGCGGATGTTGATACGATGCGAAGAATGTTTTGGGTTGTGAAGAGCACCAGAGCGCTTCCTTTGTCAAAATATCCCGAAGTTCTTCATTTGTAGGGGCGCGTAAAGAACTTTAGGTATTTAATTTTGGCAACTATTAGACTTTCCACCCAGACCATTTTGTTGCAACAACATGTTAAGCCATGTCAAGAGTCTCTGCTTGCATGGAAGGATCTTGCAAGTCGTGCCAAGTAAAGCACCGGGCAGCAAATCTGTACCAAACATTAAACTGTTAGGGAGGGCTGCTGAGGGTCCTTGCACTGTGTGTGTCACCTCTGTGTGTGCGTCACTTCCGTGCAACCTGAGACGACTCCTTTTAACCTTTTGGTTACTTACCGGTTACTTACCGGGTTCCCCGTCTGTTTACTTTTTTTCTCGCTCAGGTGGTGGCATTGCTGCTGAGCCATGGAGCAAGCCCTTCTCTTCGTGCGCCAGCAGTTCGCAGGGCGGAGGCAGACAGTCAGCCCAGTGCTAAGAGTTGAGCGCATGAAATGTGATGTGAAATGCCTCCAATAAAGGGAGGAGATTACTGTATGCCTCAATCAAAAGAATCTGCAGTAAGTCAGTGCTGTATGATACATCTTGGTATTTTGAAACACTGCAGATGGTTGTTCTGTAGTGTTCTGTAGTGTGCTGTACCCTTCTAGAATATCTCAGAGGCGACACTCAGAAGTGTCCAGTACTATCCAGTACTTGCACGTTGCAGTGGCTGAGGTTGAACCCTTCAGTTCAGAAGATTTTCCAGCTCTTTACTCGAGGCCTAGATCTCTAGATTGTGTGACATGCTTTTTGTTTTTTTTGGGCACAGCCGGCCCAGGTTAGGACCATGTTGGGGCAAGGTTGCGGCTATGATGGCCTGGTTGGGGGTAGCGGCTAGTTTGTTGGAAGCGGTCTAGCAATGTCGAGCAGGGGCCCAATCCCTTTGGTGGTCAGTAGCAGTAGCAGTGTATTCATGACCATGAGACAACATTATATAATTATCATCATATCATCATCTTCAACGGCAGCAACATTGGTTTTCATTTTGAGTCAGGATCTTCATGAGGCTCCACCCAGATACCGCGGGTTGGACTTTGGACGCCTTACGTTTGCCAGGTGAAGAAGCTAAGAAGTAAGGTGTTGTTTCTATATCTTCTTGGTTGTACCCATTCTGCTAGCTTGCGTTCCTTACCCCTTCACCTCAAGTCCGCCTATCTTAATCCATGTCTTTGCTCTGGGTGTGCAAACGTTTGAAGCCCAAAAGGACATGTGAAGACTATCAAGAAGAGATTATGAAATATTATGAAGAGATTCCGAAGGGATTCCAAAGGGATTCAAGACATTTCAATACGCTTCCTGATGGTGTTGCAAGTCATTGATTGCTGTTGGCTAGCTATCCTTGGTTGCTCGCAAAGATGCCTGCTGCATATGTTGCAGCTCAGGTCTCTCAAAGGATCAGCGTCTGAAGCTACTTGACTCCCTACCTCCATTGGATCCTGGAGCATGTGCTCAGGCCACGTACCGCACGTACCGCTTGGATCAGTTTCATATGTGTTCTTTTCAGCAACATATAATATAGGCATAATACAGTAGCAACACATAGCAGCAATAACAACAGGATATTTTCACAATTACTATGTTGAGTGAGGTCTTCTCGTTCTCAGTGCTGTAGATGTTTCAAGGATTCTGATTCTTCAGAGACCTGTTGCTGCAATCTATTTTGGCACCTTGCACAATCCTGTCCCTTATGTCCATTGCATAGATCCAATAGAATCGTGATGGTTTAATCCCTTACTAAAGGATACTAAACGTACCCGAAAACTAGGGTCCGCGCTACTTTTGGGAAATTTCAGACTTGACAACTTGACAATTTGATTTTTTAAAAATTGATCCCCTTTCGAAAACGAATTAAAAATTAGCTCTCCTCTACTATGGCTCCAAGCTGCCACCACAGATCCAAACAGATCAGACAGTCTGTGCGTACATGTGCGTACTATTGTCGTTTTTGACATTTTTTGACTATAGTCATTGCATTCGCCATGGAATGCCCAGGATATTGTTCGACTTGATTGTTCGCTTTTGAATTCAGTTGAATGATGTCAGCGGAGGTACGAAAAGTCCCACGGTGAAAATTTTCGCTGCACAAAACAAGGAAAATAAGCAGAAAAGATTTCAAGATATTACAAAGTGACAATATGTGACAATATGTGACAATATGTGACAATATGTGACAATATGTGACAATATGACAAAGGCAAGGCAAACATTGAAGATGTTTCCGTCGGGATTCCCGCCTCCCGTGTCAGCTTCGTGCCCGCCTGGGCCTGGGGAAGCCGCTGCCCAAAGCTGCAGCCACTACAAAGCTTCCACGCGAGGCCTCGGCGGACCACGAGGTGCCTGCACCAGAGCGAAGAGATCTGAAGATCTGAAAAGATCTGGAAACTGTAAAAGATTCAAAAGATCACATGGATAGCATCAGATGGCATCAGATGTTCAAAGGATGGTAAGAGCAAGCGGAGAGAGTAGAAAGATTAGGACAGAAAAATGATGGAAGATGGAGAAACTCTGCAGATGGCGCAATCTACTGCGAAATTAGATTTTTTTCTTGACAAGCCTTTACAACAGTTGCGAGGTGCGATGCAGAAACCCTTGATTTGTCAATATGTGTCATTCATTCATTCATTCATTAGAGCAGGTAGATACAGTTAGATGCAGTTAGTGAATTAAGCCATAGGAGCCACCCAATCTGCCGCTGGAACTGGAGAGATTGGACAGAGATGCAGAGACTGTGGGAACAGATCTTGGCAGTGGTTCCTCTACAGACCTACAGGGGGATACACAAGGCATGTTGCATAGATAGCAGCTTAGCATAGATACAGGATATATATATATATGATACATATATATATGTACATATATATATATATACATATATATATATACATATATATATATGCACAGTATACAGGATGATATGGGTCGCCGATAGATTCACTGTTTTTCCACTGTAAAGATTGCAGAAGCTTGTCAGGTGACCTTGTATGTCGCTGATCCATTGAGACCTCGACTGGTTCTACAGCCGTGGGAAGCTCCCACTTCTGTGGATACTCAACTTGATTTGCTGATTTTGCTGCTTGCATGTTCAATAATGTTCAATAATTTTCATTTGCAACTTGAAGATTCTCTCCACCTGTCAGCAATCAATGAAAATCGCTGTCTGAGAACCAGGCGAGGTTCTTACCCTCAGTTAGTTGTGAGTCTTATAAGATATTATAGTAAGCTGTGTGTTTTTTGCTCACGATTCCAAGATGCCTTTCATTCCTGTGCATGGGGGTGCAAGTGAGCAAGCAGTGAAGATACCCTTCCGCTAGCCGCCAACATTCTGTCATTGCGGATTTGAAACACTGCCCTCATCATTCAACAAATTTCAGAGTTCGGTTTACTGCAGCCGCTGCAGCCAGGTAGTTTTGTTGCATGGCTTGCTGCAGTCTGGGCAGATGATGGAGCGCCTTGCGAGGGATTTGTCTCGCGGTGCCTTGTACAATGTTTTATCATGTTTTATCATTGGCTCATTTGTTTTCAGTGTTTATGCGAGGTGATCTTCAGATTCAATCCTGTGCAGATTGCTTTTGAGAAGTAGTCAACCAATCTTCTTTTCGGACTCGCAATCACTCACTCATGTTTCACAAGCTCCTCGCAAATCTCCAGATTGTTGCATGGTTCGTCTTTTTCATTCGCTTCACGTTTTTTCCCATTGCGTCCTTCGCCATCTTCACATTCAAGGCCTGCCTTCCACTCGCTTTGTGGCACCAACAGCAAGATCCATTTCATCTATATTTGGTCTTGGCCCTGCGTGGTTCGACACCATCAAGCACTATTCGCGAGGCGCTTGGTGGGGAGAAAATGGCAAAATAGGCCGGCTGGTTTCCATGATAAGTTCGGGCAGGACTAGGATCCCCACAATGCATTGCGGCATTGCGTTGTGTTTGAGGTATGACGTGTTCACCGGATATTTGCAGGATGTTGATGTATTTTTGATTATTTTTGCATCATTGAATCGTCATGTCATTCCTTGAATTTGTCTCGGGTCGGATGTGATTCTCTGCGGGAATCAGCTGGGCTTTCTTGTTTTCATTCAATAGCCCTATGGCATATATGGTTAATGTTTCCCTGAAGAAATTTGATCCCTTGTTTAAAATATTTTAAAATCAAAACTCGAATAAAGTCCGAAGAGCGGCTAATAGCGGTATATAGGATGGATTCGGGTATGGCATACTTTGGCATATTGGTGTTGGGACGAGGAGTTCGCCCTGCAGGATCCGGAATAGCATGCCCATGAGGTATGCGTCAAGATAATACAGCCGCTCCCCACTGCAGTCATGTATAATCATGTATAACTGTATAATATAGATACATATAGATACTAAAACCAAGTAAACAGATTGTTTCTATATTTGTTCATTGGCTCACGGATGTTCACGGTATAGATTCATATGCTACTCATATCATGTACGTAATTTCATGGAATGATTTGTATATGTTTAGTGATACAGAAAAGGTTTGGTCAGACTTCAAACATTTATTCATACACGAGAAAAATGATCCAGATGACCAAGAATTTTCATAGTGCATACGAGTGTGAGAGAGCGTGAGTGTGTATAATGTATACATATATATATATATATTTTGATATATATGTATATATTGCATCTATCCTGGGCTCCTGCGTGCACATGTGATGCAAGATGGACTGTATATCCAGCCTTACTGAAGAAACACTGTTTTGTCTTGTTGATTTCTTCATGGCGAAGCATGTGCCGGACTGCATTTAACCTGCATCCATTTGTCTCAACTCCAGTTTGATTTATCGGATCATTTGATTTATAGTGTAAGCATGTTTAAGAGTTGCATTGCAATCACTTAACTCAGGTATTACCAGTAGTACCGCACAAGGCGGTGGCGGAAGTTTCAAAAATAAGAAACCTATAGGAGAGGTGAGTTGTTGTGAATCATGGATGGCGGAGCTCATCCACTGACCACTGATCGACCGAAAGGTGGTTGGAGTTGCGTTTTTGGAGTGGTTGCAATGGTTGCAGTGGTCACCTCACCACAACTGCCGGATGTGGTGTGGTGTAGTGCAGTTGTAGTTGTAGTTGTAGTATGTTGTAGTGTAGTGTAGCGGAGTTGTAGTTGTGATGTAGTGTAATTAGTGTCGTGTAGTTGCAGTTGCAGTTGCAGTTGTGGTGTGGTGTAATTAGTATAGTGTAGTGTATGTAGTGTATTGCAGTTTTGTGCACTGTAGTGTGACATGGTGTAGTGTAGTCTAGTGTAGTGTATTGTAAAGTAGTGTAGTTGCAGTCGTAGTGCAGTGTAGTGCAGTTAGTGTAGTGCAGCCTAGTCTAGTGTAATGTAGTGGTAGTTCTAGTTGCGGTTGCTGTTGGAGTTGCAGCTGTAGCGTAATGTAATGCAATGTAGTGATGTAGTGTTGTGTAGTGTAGTGTGGTATAGTGTAGCGTAGTCTAGTGTAAGGTAGAGTAGCTGTAGTTGTGGTGTAGTGCAGTGTAATTAGCCTAGTGTAGTGTAATGTAGTGTAGCGTAGTATGTTGTGTAGAATAGTGTAGTGTAGTGTAGTGTGGTGTATTGTAGTGCTAGTTACAATTACAGTTGCAGCTGCAGTTGTAGTTGTAGTGTAATGCAATGTAATCAGTGTATTGTCGTGTTGTGGAATGTAGTTGTAATTGTAGTTGTAGCTGTGGTAGTAGTTGTTGTTGTAGTTGTTGGTGTAACTTGTGTAGCGTAGTGTAATTAGATGTAATTAGTGCATATAGTGTAGTGTAATTAGTGTAGTGTCATGTAGCGTAGTTGTTTCTATTTGTAGTTGTAGCAGTAGTGTAGTGTAGTGGTAGTCGTAGTTGTAGTTGTAATTGTCTATCTATCTATCTATCTATCTATCTGTTTGTCTGCCTGTCTACCTGCAAGCTTGAAAACGCAGCAATTCTGCGAGACTTCCTCAATTTTTGAACTTGACAACATCAAAAACGAAACAATTCTGCGAGACTTCCTCATTTGTCAAAGTTCACAACATCAAAAACGAAGCAATTCTGTGAGACTTCCTTCAAACATGGAAAGTTGAGTGCAGAGCTGATGGCCTCGTACCAATGCGGTTTGCGATTTTTCCATTCCACCTGTCTAAAGTTCTGCGCCTGCCACGAAGTGCAGCACCTGTCACGCAAAATCATCTTAGCAAACCTACAGACCTGATGCTCCGAAATGCAATCCCTCTCAGGAAATCAGCGCACTGACCTCCTAACAGCTCTGATGCATGTCTCTTGCACAGCGCCTGCCACGGAAAATGCATCTTTGCAGATCCTCTTCAAATGCCCCACGCCTGCCATCGTTTTTGGAAATGCCACAAAACCCTCACGTTCTGCTCACTTTTGACAAGGTGCACAATCCCTTGCGCCTGCCACGCAAAACGACGCTTCAACGTCCAAAAGTGGCGCGCACATGTGGTGTCTTGTAGAATTTGACTTCAAAACGTGCACTTTTTGCGACATCTCAACTTCTAAAAGTGTTCAAAAACTGATGTGTTTTGTACATTTTGACTTGGACATGTGCTTATATGTGCTTCGCGCCACAACGGCGTGCAATTTTTCATCTCTCATTTGACCACATGGCTCCGCACCCGCCGCTTTAGCGAGCCTACTTTTCGACCCCCCCGGCCACAAACCATTGGAAAAACAGCGTTTTGCCACTTTCCTACCTTTTCGCGCACCTGGATCTTCTTTCTTCGGAGACTTTCTCTTTTTGATATTTTTTCTTCTTCTCTTCTCTTCTCTGACTCTTCCCATCTCTGCTTTTGATTTGCCCATATTGTCGGAAGATGTCGGAAGTTTGCCTTCTAAACTTACATATCATTACATATTATTACCAACCGCCACGGGTATGGAATGGACGCGATCACTTCCACCAGTTGTTTGTAGAAAGGATATGTACGAACAACCTGTATAGACACTGTAAAGAGGCCGACAAAACACATCGCGCCAAGTTTGCAGGGGATCTTCCTGACGGCATGGAGGCCTTTGGGGATGATGACAGCGTTCCTGAAAGATCCTGAAGGTGAACAAAAAATAACAAAAATTAAAAAATAAAAATAAAAAAAATCATATAAGTTATATAAGCGACTGAGTGGTTTTGTGTCATAAAATCAACATAACACATTAAAATCTTTGTTACATAAATTTTGTATATTTGTACTATTTTGTACTGGCGAGTTGGCCTCGGATGACCAAAAAGTACCACTCTCCTGAGAAGCCGCAAACCCACCTATTGCAGAAATCGAATGACATATGAAATCTTCATATGAAATCTCAGTATCTCAAGCCATTGCCGCTGCTACAGTTGCTTCAAATGGGTGCAGCAACACCATGCAGAAGCATCATACCCTGACACATCCTGACAGACATCATCAAACGAGCTGATTGACTTCGTGGAGTCGGAGCGACGGAAGCCGGTTACAGTACGGGGCACATGGGGCACGCGGAGCAGTTGAATGATGTTGGATGAGTCGCAAAATTTTTGTGACAAGTTGTCTAAGTTGTCCACATTGTTTGAGCTGTCTACGTTGTCTCAGTTGTCCACATTTGGTTTCCAAGTCTATTCCCAAATAGTCAAATACGGTTCCCAAGGTGCTCTTGTAAAGGCATGGCATAGCACCGCAAAACTGCGCATCACATTCAATGTTGCTGTGGAGTTTGTGTTTTCAGTTTGATCAGCTTTGGCTCAGAAGAAAAGAATCCGCCAAAATCCGCCAGGAGATGAAGTTGTTCCAGTTGGGTCCTTCACGTTTTCTCTTCGTAGGGTTTTCTGCCGGTGGTAGCCTGGCAGCCTTCACCGCCTTACGCGCACCGTGGCAGATAGGCCAGGACAACTGCGGATTCCTTTGAAGCAAAGCAAAGTCAGGGAAAGCCTAGGTCGACATGTGTCATAGATATTATGATTATCACGAAAGCTAGCTGTGCTAGCTGAAGTTACTCTTGCTTTAGCAATGAATAGGCAGGCACCAGGACCATTGGAAACCCTGAAACTTTCCAGTTAGACACCCCCCCCCCCCGCTGGGCCATTGGTTTCCTGCAGGTATAGGGTCATCCTCTTTCAAAGTTCAGTCTTGCAGGTTTTTGAATAGAAAACTGTGCAAGGAAAAGGAGATGAGAAAAGTACAGAAAAGTAGGAATCCAAGATCGAGCATCCAAAGTTCTTCCTACCCAGTGCTGTGCTTAGGACAGCTGCGCAAAACTATGGATCGAATATCCTTTAGAACCATGAAAAGACAGAATGTTTGAAGGATGCTTGGAATTAAGCATGTATTTGTGGTGCACCCTGCCCCTTCCTCCACATCTACCCATCAAAAGTCATTGTTGGAGCTGTTCGAAACGAAACATTAAAAGGAAAATGGCAGTAGAAAAGTAGGCATCCAAGATCTTACCATTCAAAGTTGACAAGTTGACAGCGCAGGTTTTTGAAAAGAAACAACGAAAGGAAAATGGGATGAGAAAAGAAGGAATCCACGATCTTACCATTCAAAGTTCAGACTTGCAGGTTTTGGAATAGAAAACTGTGAAAGGAAAAGGAGATGAGAAAAGTATAGAAAAGTAGGAATCCAAGATCGACCATCCAAAGTTTATTTTTGCTAGTGCTGTGCCAGGACAGCTGCGCAAAACGAAAGATAGAATATCCTTTAGAAACATGAAAAGACAGAATGTTTAAAGGATGCTTAGAATGGATGTATAGCATGTATTTGTGGTGCACCCTGCCCCTTTCTCCACATCTACCCATCCAAAGTTCATTCTTGGAGCTGTTGGAAAGGAAACTTAAAAGAAAAATGGCAGTAGAAAAGTAGGCATCCAAGATCTTACCATTCAAAGTTGACAAGTTGACAGCGCAGGTTTTTGAAAAGAAACAACGAAAGGAAAATGGGATGAGAAAAGAAGGAACCCAAGATCTTACCATTCAAAGTTCGGTCTTGCAAGTTTTTGCCTAGAAAACTGTGAGAGGAAAAGGAGATGAGAAAAGTAGGAATCCAAGATAGAGCATCCAAAGTTCTTTCTCCCCAGTCCTGTGCTAGGACAGCTGCGCAAAACTATAGATAGAATATCCAATAGAACTATGAAAAGACTGATTTTTTAAAGGGTGCTTGGAACTAAGCATGTATTTGTGGTGCACCCTGCCCCTTCTTCTTGGAGCTTTTTGAAAGGAAAGTTTGAAATGAAAGTGGCATTAGAAAAGCAGGAATCCAAGATCTTACCAGATTACCATCCAAAGTTGAAATTGCAGGTTTCTGAAAAGAAACAACGAAAGGAAAGTGTGATGAGAAAAGAAGGAATTCACGATCTTACCATTCAAAGTTCAGTCTTGCAGGTTTGTGACAAGAAAACCGTGAAAGGAAAAGGAGATGAGAAAAGTATAGAAAAGTAGGAATCCAAGATCGACCATCCAAAGTTCATTTTTTCTAGTGCTGTGCCAGGACAGCTGCGCAAAACTATAGATAGAATATCCTCTAGAAGTATGAAAAGACTGAATGTTTAAAGGATGCTTGGAATTAAGCATGTACCAATGTACTAAGCATGTACTTGTGGTGCACCCTGCCCCTTCCTCCACATCTACCCATCAAAAGTCATTCTTGGAGCTGTTTGCAAGGAACCGTTCAGAGGAAAATGGCATTAGAAAAGTAGGAATCCAAGATCTTACCATCCAAAGTTGAAATTGCAGGTTTTCGAAAAGAAACAACGAAAGGAAAATGGTATGAGAAAAGAAGGAATCCACGATCTTACCATGTAAAGTTCAGTTCAGTGTTGCAGGTTTTTGAATAGAAAACTGTGAAAGGAAAAGGAGGGAAGAAAAGTATAGAAAAGTAGGAATCCAAGATCGACCATCCAAAGTTCTCCCTCCTAGTGCTGAGCTGGGACAGCTGCGCAAAACTATAGATAGAATATCCTTTAGAACCATGAAAAGACAGAATGTTTAACGGATGCTTAGAATTAAGTATGTACCAATGTGCTAAGCATGCATTTGTGGTGCACCCTGCCCCTTCCTCCACATCTACCCATCAAAAGTCATTCTTGGAGCTGTTTGAAAGGAAGCATTAAAAGGAAAATGGTATTAGAAAAGTAGGCATCCAAGATCTTACCATCCAAAGTTGAAATTGCAGGTTTCTGAAAAGAAACAACGAAAGGAAAGTGTGATGAGAAAAGAAGGAATCCACGATCTTACCCTTGGAATTAAGCATGTACCAATGTACTAAGCATGTACTTGTGGTGCACCCTGCCCCTTCCTCCACATCTACCCATCAAAAGTCATTCTTGGAGCTGTTTGCAAGGAAACGTTAAGAGGAAAATGGCATTAGAAAAGTAGGAATCCAAGATCTTACCATTCAAAGTTCAGTCTTGCAGGTTTGTGACAAGAAAACCGTGAAAGGAAAAGGGGATGAGAAAAGTAGAGAAAAGTAGGAATCCAAGATCGACCATCCAAAGTTCTCCCTCCCTAGTGCTGAGCTAGGACAGCTGCGCAAAACTATAGATAGAATATCCACTAGAACTATGAAAAGAGTGCTTTTCTTAGAGGATGCTTGGAATTAAGCGTGTATTTGTGGTGCGCCCTGCCCCTTCCTCCACATCTACCCACCCAAAGTTCATTCTTGGAGCTGTAGTTTGAACAGAAACTTTGAAAGGAAAATGGCATGAGAAAAGTTGAAATCCACCATCTTACCCTCCATCATAACTGCAGGTCTTTGAATGGAAAACTGTGAAAGGAAAAGGAAATGCGAAAAGTAGGAATCCACCACCTTACCATCCAAAGTTCATTCTTGCAGCTGTTTGAAAGGGAAACTTGGAAAGAAAAATGGCAGGAGAAAAGTTGGAATCCACGATCTTACCATCCAAAGTTCATAATTGCAGTTGTTTGAATGGGAAACTGTGAAAGGAAAAGGACATGAAAACAGTAGGAGTCCTCGATCTTAGCATCCAAAGTTCATTTTTGCAGCTGTTTGAAAAGGAAACTTGGAAGGAACATGGCATGAACAAATTGGAATCCACGATCTTACCATCCAAAGTTCATTTTTGCAGCTGTTTGAGAAGGAAACTTTGAAAAAAAATGAAGTTAGAAGGTTTTGAAAATGAAAGGAAAAAAAAACACATTTTGAGCTTGAGCATCCTGGAGTAGATTTTGGAATATTCTATCTAGGGGGTCCGAAGATATACCTAGTAGTTTAGATTTCTAGGGGGTCCGAAGATATAGTTTAGATTGAAAACCCTTGGTTTTTTCAAAAAAAATAACCCCCCCTACGAAACTGGATTCTATCTACTCCAGGATGACTATATAATACTATATATATATTATATATATAATTACTGATATACTGATTGGATATACTTGTACCATGATATGCCTGTACAATCCTGTACACCTATATCACAATATACATTGCATGTGCGTGTACACGTATGCATGTCCTTGCAGAGATTCCTCAGTAGAAATGATGGACTAAAGTCTTCATCGCACAGGGATGTCATGCACTTTGATCAGATGACGCAAATTGGTACATTTGCTGCCTACCAATCAAACTAATCAGACTACCTACACTAGTTGCATCATGTTACATCTACTTACTAGATGTTACTATTTACTACATCTTACTACACTGTGCAAATTTGGCACGGCCAGGTGGATTGGCGCTGCTGGGCACACACGGCCCGCCGCAGCTTTCCGGCAAGGTCCAGACTGTGCCGACTCTTCAATGCCATGGTGCAACAGATGGCCCCTCGACAGGATATTTTTGCTCTCTATTCAACTATTTTCAACCCGAACACCTGGCATCACCGGCTTTAGCGCGAGAGGTTGTGCTTTTCAGCTGCTATTGTGCCTTTATTGGTTTGTAGATTTGTATGTTTATATACTGGGAGTGGATAGTTTCGAATAGTTTTGAATAATTTTCTTCCGGACGTTGGTCGCCTGAGGTATGGTCAAAGCAAACGCTGCCTTGGAGTCAGTTGAACGGCTTCGACAGTATGGCTGCGAGGTCCAGTTCTCCACCTATGAAGGCGGGGGAAGAAGTTCATACAATTCCCATAGGTCAAACATGGTCAAACGATGTCAAACGAAAAACATCTGTAATGTTGCCAGGGATTATCCAGCCAAGCACTTGCAAGATACCAGCAATGAAGGAAGCAGCGATATTCACAGTTTTCAATGTTTTGTGTATACTTGTATCCTTGTATGATCTTGTATGCAATGCGTCCGTAATGACAGTTTACATTTTTCTGTGTTCAATTCATGATTGTATTATAATAATTATTATATTGATTATTATTGATTTATATCGTATTTACTCGTGAATTGTGCATTTGCACTCGATGTTCTTTGTGGCCGGGTGCTCCCCTATGCAGTGAACCCGTGGCCACGATAGAAGGTGTTGGCCACACAATCTCGGAAGACATGCTTCTGGAGGCTGGCCACCCTGCAGGGGACAGATCACCTGGATTCAGTGTGGAATTTTTTGACTTTTTTTTGGGGGGATTCCGAAATTCCAATGGATCTTTGCATTCCACCAGCAACTATTGTTTAGCAGGGGGTGCTCCGAAGAGCAAGCCGCGGAGGGAGGGAAAACAGTTCGAAGCGCGTCATGGAAGAAAATCAGAGATGGCAGAGGCAGCCATACAGTGCGACTGAACACTGCCAAACTGGCCTGACCTGTCCGCTCTTGAAGAGGATACTGGCAATTAAGCGAAATCAATGATCATAAGGGTCAGCTAGGTGCGACACGTTGCTAACACGACCACTAATTATACTCGTACATCTCACAATACACACATCCAGTGCTTGAAGCTGTCTCACCATTTTATGCCCAGATGCAGGTTCGAAATTGGATCAAGAGCAGACTACAGATTTGCGATGCCATGAACGGCAAGGAGCCAAGAGATTGTTGGTGTGCTGGGCTGCCGGAAAAGACGCTTAATCCGAAAACGTCCAAAGGGATCTAAAGTCTTTAGCAGTACTGTAAATCCCAGTCTCAGGACGTTTGCCTGAATATGTTTGCAGTGTATATAGGTGAGTTGACACCCTGCATCAGGCTTCGACACACTGGCAAGATGGGGAGTAATCAAACGACCCAAGCAAAAATATAAGAAAGGAAAATACAGGCAAGGAGGAGACAGTAAAGCTCTGAAGCAGGCCAATGCAGAGGAGATGGAAGGAAAGAAGGAAGGAAGGGCGGAAGGGGTTTCTTGGCTTTTGCATGCTTTTGTTTTTTTTTTGCTTTTCTGGTTTTGAGCTTTGGGAGCTTCTTGGCTCTCGGCCTTTGGCTTTTGTGGTTTCATTGTGTTTCAGATGTTGCATGGCATGGTTTGGTTTTGGCATGCTTGGACATCCAACAATCAACCAAGAACCAGAACAAGAGCAAAAACAAACAAAGGCAACAAAAATGCTATCTTACTTGGCGGACTTGCGAAAAAGTTCTTGCAAGACACTATTGCAAGACACTCCGTAGAAGCTGTCTGGACGACAGGGCCACGCAAGAAGACATGCCACAGCCTGCAGCAACCTCGCCAAATGTTGCGCGTGACGCAGCATGCCTAATCGGATTGACAAACAACTAAGATGATGACATGTCTAGAGCGATAAAGTATTGTGCCTGCCACCAAAAAACAATATAGATTTGTTTGCACAGACCGGACAAGAGTATGCAAACCACAGCAGTTTCCTCACAGAATGCTTTTGGACGCACATAAAGTCTGCGTTTGCGCATATTTCCAAACTTGCTGGAGATCCTGCAACACTGCGCAGGAGCCCCATGATGCAAAGCCAGCTCCACTGGACCCAGACTCGATGATTGATGAAGATGAGTCTTGATCAGTGGCAAGTGGTTGGTGGGATCTGCCAAGGGTCTCAGACGTCACGCATTCACAGTGGTTCATTGAATACTAGCACATCCATACACAAAATACGTGCATATCATTACATATATACTGTAATTATATATACATACATATATATATATATATACAGATTACAAGCCTTTAAATTCATAAGTATGATCTAAATTCATAAGTATGATCTTTAGGCATTCATTCGCAGGTTCCCCAACTCACACCTAGAGGGTTTTGACTTGGTTTTCTCGATCGTTGCTGTCATGACAAGCGCTAGCGTTAAGTCGTATCAGCTCGTAAAAGTCGTATCGGGAGGCCGTGCGCCTGGAAAAAGTTTAAGTTTGGCATCACCACAACTTTTAGTAATTGAACAATTTCATTGTTTTGGGGCCGTGCGCCTGGATTTTTTAAACTTAATTATATTTGATCATTCTTTCAAGGGGGCAAACTCTGGTTGCTGCTTGCTTGCTGCTTGCCTGCTGCTTGCTGCGGCTCACCTGCTGCTCACCTGCTGCTCACCTGCTGCTTGCCTGCTGCTAGCCTGCTGCTTGCTACTCCTTGCTGCTGCTTGCTGCTGCTTGCTCCCGCTTACCTGCTGCTGCTCACCTGCTGCTCACCTGCAGGGTTTGATTTGGTCACGCGACGCAGGACATCAATATATGTATATAATATGTTCAAATCCAATAGGATTAGCTGCCGAGAATTTATTTGTATTAACTTGTACCCTTCAAAATCATCGCTGTGCTTCGGCTACTTTGAACTAAATCTCCAATTATAGATGAAACAGGCTGTGCCATAGTGATTCTTCTTCCCTGATGTGACTTCCCACTACCTGATGTGACTTTTCTGTATTGCCGCCTTGCCATGGGGATGATGTGACTTTTCCCGCCTGATGTAACTTAAGTACCGTGCTTGTGAGCAGATGTTTTAGCCGCCTTTGCCTCTTTCCTGAACAAACCTCTCACTGGGATAAGGAGCTTCGGCGTCATGTGTCTCATATGAGCACCAGTCCGTCAGATCCTTTGCCAAGCAGCAGCCCTGCCAGTGTGGAAGCCCAGAATATATCAAGTGCAAGGTTAAACAAAATCTCGCTAAGCTGATTCAAGAGTTGTTCAAGGGTTTCATTGCTTTCACACTAGGCTACTGTACCTTCCTTATTGTTTTTCAATGTTTTTCATCATTCACTCGCTCCTGCCTTTCCTATCTCGTCTTTGGCCTCTGCCGTGCGTCAACACAAGTGCATCATCTTGTCATGCCGATTATTGAGCACATGCCGTGAAGCCAGCAGAAAAAGGTAGAATAACACAGAAAATAGATGAAAATAACATAAAAGATATAAAAGAACAAGAATTCTTGAAAAATGTATATATGTGATATTTCTGCCATTAGAAAATGAAGTGTCATGTCTTTCCGTGAATTTCATGAACCGCTCCCTAATGGGTGCAGGCAAAAGAGAGGGAACAAAAAGGTTTTGCATGCAGGATCACTGCGAGAATCTAGAATTGCATAGAATTGCAACATGTTCCTTCCAGTCTATTGGAACACTCTGACTGTGACTGACAGCAGCTAGTGCAAACAGCTTCTCACTTGCTATGGACACAATGGACCAGCAGTCAAACAATTGCCGAGCACTTGGACATAGTTGGACAAAAATCAGAAGTGAATCGACAATGGGTGTGCACGACTCTAGCCGAGAGCGTGCAAAGCAAGGATAAATCAAGACTTTCCCGACCACATCATGCATAGCCACAAAGAGACCGAAAGTTATATACCAATTAACTTGTCCGATTGACAGTGGCTTTGTTCGTTTGGCCTTTGAGTCTTTTTGAACCTTTTGCACTGCCCAGGCAGCTCCGATGCTGATGTTGCAGTGCCCTCGTCAAGATTCACTGCTTTGTGTTCTCTGAAAGGGCGGATGCAGGGACTTTCGGGAAGAGCTGCCAAACTCGTTCTCAGAAATGACCGATTGATAATTATTGGTACTGAATGATTCATGATACTGATTGCATTTTTGGTGGCCAGGGAAAGTGAAAGTTGTGGGAGAGAGCTTGCTGAGACTCTTTGATACACTTCATGAAAAGGATTTGGAGCACAGAGGCCACAAATGGCCACAATCACAGCACAATGCCAAGCATACAATGCAACGCAAAGCCCGACGGATCTGAGGTTAGCCGCTGTCAGGAGAGTGGTTGGAGTTCAAGTACAGACACGCCACGTGGCTTTGTGCCATGGCCGCCGTATTGGGTCAGGACGACATGAGATGATCCACAGACATCCACAGACAATAAATGACAATACAACCGACATCAACCGACTCTTAATCCACCTTGCAGGCTGAAAATCCATCCGTGCACTGAGAACCACGCAATATCACGCATAGCTAGATATATCAATAACCATGACAATTACAAGCAAACATGTTATGGGCTATGGGAGCCATGTCAGAAAGCCCAACTGAACAATCTTGTTAGATGTTAAAGCCAGATTTGAAACCCGACCATGGTTGTGCTGACAGATAAAGAGACACTGAACTGCTTGTGCACCTGGTAGACTGAGTCATTGCAGCCTTGATTTGAAGATCATCCTATCATCCTATCCTTCAAAATGGATCAAGACATATCCAAAAGATCTAAATGGAGATCTTCAGTAAATGCCCTGGCAAGTTGGCAAGTTTCTTCCGCAGGCTTGGACGTTTGTAGTTCTCACCGAGTTCTCACCCAGCCAAAGACTGCATCAATCCCACCAAAGGCTTTGGAGTCCAGCCGAAAGAGTGCTCAGGGGCATTCTAACAGGGTCTACTTTGGGATATTATTGTGTATTCGTTTGGAAACAACAATGCAAAATATGTATGTGTATATATATATATTAAGATATATCAAGATATGTCAAGATACGATTGAATGTGACTGCATCTCAATTCTTGTTGACTGTCGGAGACATTGCAATAGCTGAGGCTATCCAGACCACCGAAGCTGACCTCATGGCATTGTTGCTAGCCTATGACCTTCCCTTGGCTGCGTGCCAGGTGACCACCGTCATGCATGAAATAATGTGGAATGTCGTGCCAGCAACCAACCAGGGCCAAGATAGATTGTGAAGGTTGTGTGTCAAAACAGATGTCTATATACATATAATATATATATAATGTACCTATACATATATACATATATATATATACAAGTGTGCCATTTTAGTTGGGCGCCCAAAGTGATGCGCCATGAGGCGACCAAAGTGATACGCGTACCTCAACATATACACATATGTTTACACATATATTATATATATACATATTATATATATATATATATATACATATTGAATATAACATAGTTTAACATATGTTTAATTTTATATCTTGAATGTATGTAACAGTATGTATATCCGGATGGATGGACGGACGGGACGGATGGATTGCTGTTTTTCGACACAAGTGATTCTTGAACTCCGAAGGTTCCGTTTCCTTGTTGCAGGTGACACTGACGCGCTTCGGTGATATTGACAAATGCCTTGAATTCTTGTTGGACTCAGAAGAAGGCTTGGAACGCGGGCAATGGAAGTCACTCCCGGGAAGGGGAGAACTGTTCCCTTTCAAACAATCTTTGCAGGGCTGCTGAACAGTGTCAGTGTCATACATTAACTAATACATTATACATGAGATTGGCTTAGCAACACATAGCGGGTCAAAGCCAGGTTGACAGCACAAGCTATGAAATGGTGATAGAATCTTTTCAATGTTTTTTGTGTGCCTTGCCGTTACAAGGAATGATGATGCATGGAAAAGAAACACTATTTGCTGTGTGTGTGTGTAGCATTCTGCCTGCCTGCATTTTCCTTCAGCTTGGGATCGGAGTAAGCAGTTCAACTTGACTTGGGGTTGTCTGAAATTTTAAATTGGGTACTGTACTCCCAAATCCGAAGGTTAATGATCATTTAACTTTATCTATTACAATAGCAAGTTGATACCCCATAATCGGACACTCCCACATGAACTGGACATGCAATGACATTTCTATACTTTTCTTGCCTGGTCTCTTCTGATTTGATGGTACCCCCATGAGATTCATGGAATGCCGGACTTGGCACTGACGCTTCTTGAATTTCAGGGGACTCAAGCGGTGACTAGATTTGAACATGCACTATTGTATCATTGATATTCGTTGATATTCATTGATATTCCTTTGATGCTCATTGATGCTCATTGATGTTACCAAACATCTTCAGTGGTCAAGCAAGACGATACAAAGCAATATGCTCGGTGTCATTATTCAGTGCCATAGATGAGGTCAAAGGCTGTGTGTCACTAGCCTGTTTGCCCACTACGAGGACTGCATTCCATGTCAATGTTTCTGCACCAGTTTCAAGAACTAGGGATTCTTCTCTCAGTCTCTCCAAACATCAAATCAGATGCCTCCAAAATTTCTTTGAAGGCATTGATTCTGCACGAACTTCCATGTTTGTGAAGGAACCTGGTGATAACTTCGACACTGACTGGAGCAACAACAATTTGCCAAAATACTGCAAACTCACCATGGCTGCACAAAAAGCAGAAGGACAAGCAAAAGAGGCCAGACTTGCAGAGGAAGCAAGAAGAGCGGAAGAAGCAAGGCTAGCAGAGGAGGCAGGAGAAGCAAGGCTGGCAGAAGAGGCCAGACTTGCACAGGAGGCCAGACTTGCAGAGGAGGCAAGAAGAGCAGAAGAAGCAAGGCTAGCGGAAGAGGCCAGACTTGCAGAGGAAGCAAGAAGAGCGGAAGAAGCAAGGCTAGCAGAAGAGGCCAGACTTGCAGAGGAAGCAAGAAGAGCGGAAGAAGCAAGGCTGGCAAGAAAGGTCAGACTT
>Ga0126342_10002835_pt1 | contig 27769 bp, 21 predicted proteins | sample Cyp1metagenome_FD_92528 | JGI IMG/M metagenome (GOLD analysis project Ga0126342, IMG submission 92528) | Coral microbial communities from Lord Howe Island, Old Settlement Bay, Australia - Cyphastrea 1 metagenome | ecosystem: Host-associated > Invertebrates > Cnidaria > Coral ... | reverse complement strand
TGGGATTTAATGGGATTTTAGTGGGATTTAATGGGATTTTAGTGGGATTTAATGGGATTTTAGTGGGATTTAATGGGATTTTAGTGGGATTTAATGGGATTTTAGTGGGATTTAATGGGATTTAATGGGATTTAATGGGGATTTAATTGTAGTTTAATGGTGGTTTAATGGTGGTTTAATGGTGGTTTAATGGTGGTTTAATGGGATTTAATGGGATTTTAGTGGGATTTAATGGGATTTTAGTGGGATTTAATGGGATTTAATGGGATTTTAGTGGGATTTAATGGGATTTAATGGGATTTAATGGGATTTAATGGGGATTTAATTGTGGTTTAATGGTGGTTTAATGGTGGTTTAATGGTGGTTTAATGGGATTTACCCTCTGGTAAACTAAGATAACTATGGAAAGATCCACCATGCTATTAATGGGTAAATCAACTATTTCGACTGGGCCATTTTCCATAGCTATGTCAAATTACCAGAGGGTAATGGGATTTCACATGATTTCACCATGAACTTTGATGAAATTTGCTGGGAATGAAAGGGAATTCATGGGCTTTCACCATGGAGTTTCGTCGAATTGGGTAGCTGTTGAGGGATTTCACCATTTGGGTATTCCATGTGAACTACTGTGAATTTAGTGGAAATGAGTGGAAGTTGATGGAAATTATATAAGGGGATCTAACGTCACCAAGGCGAGTTTATAGGAACCCCCAAAGGTCGATAGAAAAGGTTCAATATATATATATATATATCAATATGTTGTTAGTAGGATTTTACTGTTCTATCTTTCTTGCTGGGGGGTGCTATAACATATTTCAACCTATTGAGATGAACCCAAATTGGGGTTGAGTTCCAAGCTGATGGAAATGTGTGGATATAAAACCGGAGATCTCGTTATTCTATACAATTGTTTGGAAAATGGTTGCTAAGCTGATGGTTCTGGACATTTGACATGTTCCATATTTGTCCTCTGTGGATTGTTGTTTTGTGTTCCGTTGAAGAATTGAGGGACCGAGATGTTACCATCAATTTTGGGGGAGTGTGACATTCTAAGCATCGAAAAATGGATTTCATTATCTCAAAAGATAAATGGAGGTTAGGCAAAATGTAAATCCGAAGCTGGGCTAAATGGGATTCGCTCAAACAATTGGACTTGAACAGTGAAAAGTAGTGGTTATAGGATCTTCAGCATCAAACCTCGGGGATATTCACTATTCACCTGTTCAGCTCTCAGATCAAAACCTATGTCTGGTGGATGTTCATCCTCGTTGGAAAAGCTACTGGATGTAACCCCTGGAAAGAAAAAAGAAAAAGAAAAGTTCAGCCCAACATAAATAGTGGGAGTTGTTTTTCTCTGGAGGAGTAGCCTAGTGATCTAAGTTATCTAAGCTTGGCAGTGGACAGTCTCCCTTTATATCCAAGTAAATGGGAATTTTCCAGCCATTGCAGAAGTGTTGCTGGAGGTTTTGACCTTCTAAGACTTGGCCAAAATGGGCAAAACCCCCATTTTTGCAGATTATGTCGGTAGCAGGATCATATCGGTCTTGATATGATAAATTCATATGTACATAAATGTGTGTGTATATATATATACATGTATATGGTAACTACATCTAAATGTGCGGATCTTTAAAATATACGAAGTGGTATTTTAGACTACCTCCGGCAAGGTTTTCCTTGGCCCGACCGGCCATTAAAACATACGGAATCCTAGTTATTGAAACATACATCATACCTCAGGGCCTTGTTGTCTGGCCCGCCCCCCACATATTTAAATGATTTCAAATGTCGTTACCGTATCTATGTACGTAGTACATGTATAGTTATATACTGGTTGGTGGTTTCAATCCCTCTAAAAAATATTAGTCACTTGGGATTATGTTTCCCAATATATGGAAAGTCATAAAATTCATGTTCCAAACCACCAACAAGTACTAACTCACTAACCTGAAACTTTTAAGGTCATGTTGGGATCACTCACCCAACATGAATCATCATCTATGGCAGTTATATATACACGCCTAGATTGCATCTTGGCACTAGCCCTCCTGACCGCTGCCTGCCCGCGCCGCGGCGTGGCTCAGCAGCACGATGCTGTGGGCGTTGCTGTCCAACAACAGCCTGCATACTCGGACGGGGCTGAGATGCAGTCAGAGAGCAATGGAAATAGAGAATATGAACCAGTGATGATGGGATAAAATGTGCATGAAAAACCATCAAAATGAAAATCAATGGGTAGAATGGGCTGGCAAAAAATGGGGAAAATTACCAACAATGAATGAGATATATTATATACTATTATATACTGTGCGTATATACCTAAAGGTGGGGCTTCCTTGTGGTCGGGCCAATTTGTCTTGAGAGATCATCAATAAACTTATGTAGACGGATATGTTCCATTGTCAGTTCAAGTTTCCAGAGGCTGATCCATCACTCAACGCTGTGGATTTCGCCAGAAAAAAACAACAAACATCAAGGCGTAGACGGTCTTCTCAAATAAACAATCTCAACTTGGGGCCAATCCCCTCTGGTTGGTGGTATACCTACCCCTCTGAAAAATGATGGAGTTCGCCAGTTGGGATGATGACATTCCCAACTGAATGGAAAGTCATAAAATTCATGTTCCAAACCACCAGCCAGTACTAACTCACTAACCTGAAAATTTTAAGGTCATGTTGGGATCACTAACCCGAATAAATCCTAGCTTAGCCTGGTGATCAAGCAACCTGCCGATGTCATATATTTCCAGTCACCACCAACCAGCCCTGGGCAGTTGGCTTCACGCTTTGCTGACGACTTTCCAACGGCCTCGGCAGCTCCTCCAGAACCAAATCGAAGACGCCGTCGGTGATGCCCACGGCCCCCGAGCTCGGGCTCCACGTCCACGGCTTGTCGCTTTGCAACGCCTGGCACAAGCCATGGGGACTACCTCGCAGGGATATCATGGAAATATCATGAAAGATGATGGGATATAACTAACAAACATGGGATCTTGGAGGAGTTGAATAAATGAACAAAATGTTTTTAGTGGGATTTTATGGGATATCATTGGAATTTTATGGGAAATGTAATGGGGATAAGTACGATTTTTAAATGGAATATTATGGGAAATAATAGGGATTTATAAAAGGCAGGGATATCATGGAAATATCATATAGGATGTATATATTCAGATAATATGGGATATAACTGATATAAATAACCAACAATCAAACATTAAGTTAAGTGGGTTCATATCAGGTATTTCAGGTGACAGACATTCAATGTTGACTTGGAATATATCTGGTTTGATTGTTTTTTGGGGATACCGAATATGATATGTGGTTCTCCCAACTGAACAAAAGGAAATGAGTGAATGGACACCAACTGGTTGATTTTGTGAGGATGGATCAAAACCACCATGCTGATGTTCACATCAACATAACTTGCAAGTGTAACTCTTGACCCACCGGCACATCTGCAGAAATGTTGGTGACACCCAAATGGTTGATTTGGGCAGTTCAGGGCACTGGCCATCCTCGGGCTGCTTCACTGGCTAGGCCCCCATACCCCGAAACATAGATTCATTCGGATGATTTCAAAGATTCCTTCACAGAATGTTAAGTTACTGGGCTCACCTCTCCTGCAAGAAAGGAATGAAAGTCATGACTAGGGGTCAAACACATTAAACATCATATCTGCATATATGTGCTAGAGTCACTGCATAATGGTCATCCATCCCATAGAAATCCAAACATCATGGCTGTATCCCGAACTGAACATGGGTTCATTCCCATCCCAAAAAAAAGACTGGGTCTAACATCCAATGTTTGATCACCTCCCACGTGAACTTCGATGATTTTCCCATGGGGAACTCCCGTGAAATCCCTGCGAAAATCACCCGGCCTGAGGCGCTAAGGCAGGGCTCTGGAAGCCAAACTTTGCATAGGCATTGGCCAAATTTGCCACGGCCTCTGCAGAATTTTCCCCCATGTGTGGCTTGGGTCAATCCAAATCAAGGTGGGCCCCAAAAAAAACATTGTAGGACGAAGTGTGGTTTATGGTAGATATACCAACCCGTCCAAAATGTTAAGTTGGTTGAACCATGAATCTATTGGTTACGGTAGAGATATAACATTATATATATAGAACTAGTTGTCATGGGGCTTACAAGCCAGCAAACATTTCATTGGGTGGTAGCACCTCGAAGACAAATATGCTCTTCACATACCAAAACAAATCTGAGGAGTCTACAGGGGATGTTCATCCATCTAGCACTTGAGGGATCCATATTCCATGGAAAATGGCACACTTGGCAATTGACCTCAGGTTGGTTTCATACATCAATAATGGGCCACCTCAAAAATCACAAACCCTTGGTTTAAATCACAAACCCTTGGTTTCGCCTTGTCAAAAATGGCCAATAAGTTGAATGACAAAAAAAGGGGGTCCCTTCACATTTCTTTCGAAATCCTCGGTGGTGGCCCAAGGATCGGTGTCCAAAAAGATCCACCGAACTGTAGTTCTTTTTACCATACCCCTACGTAACCCAGAAAAAATTGCACCAACTTCACCAACTTCACCTGTGCTTGGGAAAAATAGGCTACCCTCATTTGCACCTGGAAGGTGCACGTGCGCGCGCAGGATCGCAAACGCCAAGCCAACGTCTGGCGTTTGACGCGGAAATCTGGGTGAAATCCACCGCTGATGAAAGCCCCAGTTTTTTTGGGCAATTTCAATGGAACTAACATAACGAACTGGAAAGATCCACCATTTTTAATGGGTAAATCCACTATAAATGGGCCATATTCCATAGCTATTTTGACATAACCAGAGGGTAAATAAGGTTGTGTTTGTTGATATTCTGCTGAAAGTTCGATGTTTTCACTAGATTTGTTGGAGGATATGATAGATTTTACCACCAAACATGTTCGGATCGGTGGTGGTTTCAACACGTGCTGAAAAGTCAGAGCGGATCGTCATCTGGGGTCTGGACAAGTTGGTGCTTTGTTGAACTCATAAGCCCCAACCATTATATAATTCTGGTGAAGCAACTCACATTTAACCTGCCAGTTTGTTGATCATCTGCGATAAGTGTGACTTTTGTGGGATACGTTATTCACGTTTAAACCATCCAATCCTTTTAACCGTCAAATTGAAGTCCATGTCTCGGGTATGCTCGCCAGTTTTTGCAGATTGTGAACCATACCCCATGTCTTTTTTTTTGCACATGGTATTCCTGTCAATCCCTTCATGGCACATGGTATTCCTTTTTCTCACATCAAGATCCGCCATTCGAATCGGTTCGAATCCCCATGTACTGTGTTTTAGAGGAAAACATGTGCTTGAGATCCAAAAGTTGTGTTGGTCAAATTCCTATGTTCCGCTGGTCAAATCCGCTGTTCTGGCTCATTGAAACGTCATATTTTTGATGACTAAATTCATTTGTGTTTGATTGTTAAATTTCTACATGCTGTTGTTTAAAATCTATATTTTAATTCATGAAATCACTGATCTTGTGTTGCTGAACCTCCCACATGTCTAGGTCAACTATATGCATGTATACATATATATATACACATATGACATATGTATATATATATACACATATTATACATACATCCTTATATTTGATGGACAAGTGATAACTCTCCACAGTTTGTTGCCTAAGCTGGTGGTTTGCTGGTCCCCTGTTCAAGTTCAGTTTTTGGTGGGATAACCGGTAAAAAGATCTGATCCAAAAAGATGCTAAAAATCTCAAGTGTATGGCCTATGGCTCTGTTCCATCCAGCTAACCTCCCTAGTAATACCAGTATCAGCCACCAAATCCTTTTTCATTGGCTAAATATGGTCAAATCAAATCCCCCTTTTTGCGAGTGAAATGTCCCGTGCTCAACATATTTGAAGCATATGTTCCAATATGTTCACCAATGGCTTCCCATCTCTTCACAGAATCTGCTCGCTCCGCTCCACCATTCTTACGACCTGGAAGAGCGCTTCGTCGCTAATCAGCAGCTTAGCGTGCGCCGCAGCGATGACGCTGAGGGCCTTTGGGGAGGATGATGGTAATCATCCAACAGCGGTGATGTGATGATAAACATGCGATGTGCTGAACTCATTGGTTATATGATATCACATGTTCATCAACACATCACACATTGTGAAATGCCATTGTTAAGTAATACCATTGTTAACCAGTGTTCAACTCGTAACACCTGTTGTTAAGTACCATTGTTAAGTAATGATATACCACATGTCTATCACCACTCAACAGTGGTGATAAATATTAAAATATATTGAAATATGGTATGTGCAATATAATAAATCATTCATTACCGTATAATGGTAAACTGTTGATACCCTGATATGTTACAAAATCTACATGACTATCATATAAACCATATATGTTATTAATTTTTACCATGGCTATAGTCTATAGTGATATATCAGTAAAAGAAAATTATATAACCATATAACCATATATCACTATACCATTTTATGTATCACTATATCATATTATGAAGGTATAGCATAATGTCATTATACATATGGTGGAATGTATCGTCAATATGTATATATATATGTGAGATATTGTATGTGATCAATCACTATATCATGGACTATATCATTAGCATGTTCATAGAAAGTGTTGATATATCAGTTGCATTGATCACCAGTGTTTAGGGGAACGGTATATGTATATGTAATGCTTACCAACATCTATTTTATTATAACATATCATTAAAAAGTATCCTTGAAGAAACATTGATGGAACTGTTCATAAGCCATGAATCAGTAGAATTCGACATTTAAAATGACTGGATTGCACCTGAAAGGTTGAGCTCCAACAATTTGACATGCCATGTTGAAGAAATGTTGGCTTATAAACTGCAACAATTTTCCTTCCTCCAAATATGAACTACCCCCGAAACGAAACCTGGGGCATTGAATAGCTCCATGCGGGGGAACAATTGAAAAATGTGACCTTCAACCAACCAGCAGCCCATCAGTGGAGTCAGTGGAGACCATTTTTTTTTACCAACAGCTGCTGAAGGATAGCCCAACTAATAATTTTCATGGTACCATTTATTATAGATGCCATTAATTATACCATTAATTATTGAATGAACATGAATACACTAGGATGCAAAATTTATGTCACCCAATGACTACGATAGGTTGACCGGATGTGGATAGCCCATGAGGTTAGCTGAATGTTTGGCAAGCCACTCACAACCATTGTCTAATTCATACTGGTATTCTGACCAAGTAGTGACATTTTACATGCAAAAAGAAAATTGTTTTTGACCCATTCGTGCGTCCTACTCTGCTTAATGGATTTCATTCCTTTGCCCACGTGCTTAAACTCTCATGGTCCGTAGAAGCACCTGTAGATACCTGTAGTTTCTTCTTTTTTGCCTGTGCCTTTAGTGACTCAAAAGTAGCATCTTCCACCAGACCGTCTATGAGACATGCAGAATGGACGGCTGACTCGAAAAATCCGCCAGCAGAATGTCCTCATGAAACCCATGATCTCCCAGTTGTAAAAACACACCAAACTTCGATAGTTGACATCAAAAAACAAGAGTATCATCATTATAACGATGGTAACTAGAATAATAATATATATAGAATATATATATATAGAATAAGTAAGATCCAATAAATATATTGATCCAATAGTAATTCGAATAACCTAAGAATTCTCCACGTCCCGAAAACATCTTGATCCATCCCCCTCAAACTCGGTCCTCACCTGGCAATCCATGTGGGGCGTTTGTTCTCGACAGCGTTCAGCCAGGGCCTCCTGGTCGGGCCACGGGGGTCAGGAGGCCACGGCAACATCAATGGCTTGTTGTGGGAAAAAATAAAGAGATACCCTCTGGTGATTTAATCACCATTTTAATAACCAGTATGGCCATGTTATATCTCTTTATCTTTTTAGGTATATAACCAGAGATAACCTTTAAAGATATAGAAAATCACCACTTTTTTTTTGGTAAAGAAAAACTATTTCAATGGGCCATCTATACCATGGCTATGTTTGGAGGAATATTAGCTTTGGTATTATTGACCCAATTTTTCCAAACTGCTGACAAAATATGACCAAATCCCATCGACGTCAATATGGATTTTGTCTGAAAATAGGTACCCCTATAATTGATGGTTTATCAATGTCAATCACCATTAGAAGAACGGCATGTTGGGGAGTAAACCCTATTTTGAGACAAACTCATATTGTCCTTGTGGGAAAAATCAAATCGGGGACGGTTTGGTATATATCATCATTTAAGTCATCTAGTTGTGGGGAAAGCCTCTATTCATCAACCCACCACCGGGAAAAGGGCCTTTTTGGCTAACATCCTCACTGAAATGATTTAAATGGGTCTTGGAGTTACTTAACCTAGTTAGTAAATGGGTTTTAATCGGGGATGTTGTTGGTTATAACCCAAATTACTAAGCAAATAGCTAATCCTACGGCCCATCTGAGCAGTTTTGCTTGCTTCAACATCAGTCTTGCTGGTTGTTGGTTGGTGGACTTGTGCAGATTGAAATTGCCATGTTTGTTTCACTGGATTGGTTTAAGGGAAAAATTACAGGAAACCATGGTTTTTACCATCAAATATAGGGCTTTCCTGTAAATTTTCCCATAATTCAATTCTATGTTTGTTGGAGAAACTCCTCATTTTGGCTTAACACACCCCCATGGCCCACGTGCTCCATGGCAACATATGGCAACCACGTCGGATCCACCGAGTGCCACCAAGGCTCAAACACGGCGCTGCTCCGCAATTGCGCCTCCAGCAACGGCACGGCAAGCTACCATCTGGTTGGTGGTATACCTACCCCTCTGAAAAATATGAGTTCGTCAGTTGGGATTATCATCATTCCCAATATATGGAAAAATAGGGAAAAAAAAAACACCAACCAGTCAAGTTTAGGTATCAAATGGGCATTCGAGAATGGCCCTTGAACACCATGAAAAAAAATCAGATCTGGATAGACCACATTTATGCACTAACCTGAAATGGTTGCTTCTATTGGGATAGTTACCAGTGCAATTCGCATCGCTCCAGTGATATGTCGAAGTGAGGTCGTTCTAGTTTATCCAGATTCCAGATCAATTGATTTGTGGCTTGGGTGGCTTGGAATGTTGTCACTATGTGGTATCCCCACCATTCCAGACCAACCCAAACCACTCACGAACTATGACGTAACAGTTGGCTGGTTGACATCCATCTTTTTCGATGAACATCCAAGGACTCAATCGCCGATGATTGAATTTTCTCTGCAACCTGTTTTGTAAAAAAAAAACGTCCAAGTGCATTTCTGGATCCAATCAGTTTCAACCGCAAGATAGAACATAAACACTGAAAATCTGTGCCTTCCCTTCATTTCACCACAACATTTTTGCAGAAACCGTCGTTCTGCCATGTTTTGCTTATGCCGATCCCCACCTTGGCATAGGCGTGCAAGACCAAAGCCAAATCCTCATTGCACCAGGCAATGTTTGTTGGCCGTACCCTACTTGGATGTGACGCGGATTGTTGTGGACACCCATTCTGGAAAAAAATGAAACAAAAATCCAAAAACGTGGAGTCGACATGTTCCCAGGTGCTCTTGCCCAACCATTTCAAGCAGGCATAACTAAAAACATGAAACTCATGCAGTTCAATGAGCAGTTTTGTTCGTCCCGTTCCACCCCTTCCCAGCCGCACTGGCTGAGCTGACTGTCCTTGACACGGAAACGATGACCGTGGGTTTTCGCGTACGCCGGCAGCAGTTGTCCGAAAAGGGTCCTCTACGATGGGTTGCACAGCGGGCACCTTGACACCCCAAATAGGATGGGAAACAACAAAATTCGTGTGCGATTGGAAAGGACACACACACACTAAATCTATAATGTCAAGCGGGTTTGGGTGAATCCTTCACCTGACTGTCAGCCATTTACCTTACGGCCAATTTGACCATCGAAACGATGCAAGTTCCAGCATGTAAAAAAAAAAGTAGAAGCACTGAGTTCAACCGTCAGCAGTTTGGGCCAATGGGGCAAGCAATTCCAGATGTTCAATGTGGCTGCCGTTCCTCTCCACCACCATCAAACGAACATAGGAGTTGGCAATCAACGATGCTTGAAACGTGTTGCACTTCCTGAGCACCGGCGGTGGGTGAATGATCAATGATGAATGCATTGCGCGCCCTGCAAAGCTGACATGCGAGTAAAAACCATTTAGCCAAAAGTGAAAACACTACATTGAATGATACATGTACATTTTCCGCTTCCCAACCGTGCCACAAAGCAATGCCACCAGAAACACCAAAACAGTTGTTTTCCACCAGGGAAGGAGCACGTAGAGGCATTCCATTTGACATGGCCGGGAATGCCCCCGTTTATTTGGAAGGCTGCATGCATACACTTGCGGGTCTGGTTCTTCCAGCTGACCATGTCATAGTTCGCTACAAATTGGTGGACCAAAGCACCACAGCATTGAATAGTCTCGGCCAACAGGCTGTAAACGCCGGGCCATACAGAGTGGTCAAATCAACTTGTGCGTTGGCTAGAGCCCTACTTGTTGGATCATTTTGGGCGCGCCATTCGGCGGCTTCAAGGCTGCCAAGTGTTCCGTTTTCTGTGGGAAGGCGACCCCAAAAGTATTCATCCCCGCTAAAAGCGCGCGAAACGTCCCCGCCATCTGAGGCCAGGATGCTCAAACTTCATACGGAGCTCCCTGGAGAGCCGCATGATGTAGTCCTCGTCACGGATGAGCATCCTGACAACTAGAGCGCCCAGCAGGGGCCAGCCGAAGGAGCGTTTCATAAGGCCAGCAATTCAATGGCCATGACGCAGGTTCCTAACTTGGAGGTACCTACCATAAGGTCTATGTAAGGTCTATGTAAGGGAATATCCCCACAAAATATGGCCTTATTGGTACAGTACCTCTATTTTAGGTACCTGAATGGGCCATTGAGCAATTCGGAATCAAAGATCATGTCTGTTGATCTACGCATCATCTACATACAGTCTGGCAACCAAGCAAATTTGATGTCAACGTTCAAGCACCAGCTAAATCGCAATAAGGAATCAGACAGCCTCGTTCTGTTCATTCACTGCCACTGGGGCAAACCTCATGAACACACCCGACCCCCAAAGAAAGAGTGACAATCATCACTCAAACTCCTGTGAGCCATCTTGTACTCCTATACTTAGCATCAATGACTGCACGCACATGGTAGACCTCGATAAGGATGAGAATCAGGATGAGGATGATAGTGATCCGAGCAGTTCTGATGCTGCTGGTGATGACAATGATAAGGTCCAAGGAGAAGGATCACGACATATCGCGACCATCACGAGGACCAGGATGAGGACGGCGACCATGACGAAGATTATACATGTTGCCAACAAAAATGTGAAAAATGGTCAAGACGGTCAAAATAGTCGAAATGGTAAAGCGGTTGATCGGATGATAAAGATTTCATAATCTTGCATAAACATGATACAAACGGTCAGTGAAAAAATGATGACATTGGTAAACAAGAAATTTGATGATGAAAGTTAAAGTGGTTGAAATAACAAAGATTGTAAATAAAGACTCAAAGACAGTGATGAAGATGATGAAAGCAATGGTGTCCAGCTTGAACCGCTATTAACCATCAATTATAGCCATTAACCATTACATATTGTATCAATTATAATCTATAATGGTAACCATTATCATCAATAATGTTGATATCATGATCATCATCATAACCCACATATTACATCATTATAATAACCATTACTGGTTGGTGGTATACCTACCCCTGTGAAAAATATGAGTTCGTCCTTTGGGATGATTTTTCCCAAGATATGGAAAAATAAAAGCCATGTTCCAAAGCACCAACCAGATAATCATTATAATAACCATACCCTCTGGTGAACTAACATAGCTATTGAAAACGGCCCATGTATAGTTGATTTACCTATTAAAAATGGTGATTTTCCAGTTCGCTATGTTAGTTTACCAGAGGGTAACCATAACAACCATAATAACCCACATGACATTGTGAATCTCCAACGGGGAGCCCAATGACTTGCCCCACCTTGCCATGGCATTCGCCGCCGTCGCCAGTTGTCTGGCGCTGCTTTGGCCCAGCACGCGTCTGGCACGCTCCTGACCCAGGAGATGGAGGGTGGCATAACCAACGGGGATTTAATTGGGATTTCATGGGATTTCATATTAGTTGATTTAATTGGATATGATAATGATTATAATCCAACTTATATTAATTATCCAACTTATATCCAATATGATATGATGTATGATATAAGTTGGATTTTTTTGTATCCCCTATTTTGGGAAACCTCCATGAGCTGGACTTGGGTGGTTTCACCTTGGGAAAAAAAAAACATCTAAGTCCACGCATATAACTCATGTTCCCGTGTTCAGATTGCAATTCCGGGGCCTTTTTTTTCCATTTTCAGACACACCCAGGTAGAGGATTTATGTGGATATGTGGCACTGAATGGCAGGAATGGGACTGACCATGCAAACCCGCCAAACGTGAGAGACCCATTATGTCCAAAAATGGGGGATATTTTTTTCCAACAAATCAGGGGAACATAATGGATATATAATTATATAACCAACAATATGGTATCATATAATTTCTGGGCTTGCCTAAAAAAGATTCGGGTTGCTCCAGTTTTGATCGAATTTTTAGAACAGCCATGTGGGTTTTTTTGCAGTTGTACTGACAGTTTACCCTCCATCTGCGATTTGAAATTGGGACATTCAACACAGCCAAAAAAACATCAGCTGGTGCTTTAAGGATCTGATAGTTGACCCTGATTTCCATGTAATTGCTTTGATACCCCTAGTGGAGACAAAGTGTCCTATGTGCAACGGGACAAACGAGCATTTTGAAACCAACACCACATACCATACTGTCTCTAATTCTACCATGTATTTCAAGAAAATGTATTTCTTGAAATAGATCTTCAAGACCAGGCTTCATCATTGCCATTGGCTTCGCGAAATGAACCATGGGTTTTTTTGAAGCAGCTACTCATTGGGTCCAGCATCAAACGAACAGAGCTGGTTATACCCTGATGGGCCCAGAGCGACCAAGCGGAATGACCCACAACACACATTGAATCACTGAGTGCTCAGTTTTGATGCTGAGTACGCAACATACTCCCATCATTTTGCGGTAATCTGGCAAACATAGTAAGTTTTGGAAACTCGTCGTGCCATCATGGTGAAACTACTTAGCTGGACCATGGACGATCATGGATGACTTAGTAAATGGGTGATCATCCACATCATCCACGTTATATACCCACGTACGTAAGAGTTTTCTTAGGTCTATGAGTAGGGTATATGATTCACTGGGTATATTGTGGATATAAACCCAGTATGTATCTATAGTAGGGTATATGGCTAAGTAACTGATTGGCCCTTTAAAAAAATCCGTAGGGTCTATGAGTCTATGATTTTGGGTCTGCGTCATCAATCCCATCCCGGCGATCCCCATGGTATATTGTTCGTGGTCCCGACAGAAAACTCTTGGAATCAAAAAAAACAGCAAAACAAAGCCTGTTGCCATTCAGTTGGTAAAACAAAAAACAAGAATGGAAATCGCAAGAACTTCACGGAAGTTCTTGTCTCCAACTTCATGCGAATCCCAGTGGATGGTGGAGAACCCTGGTGAAATCAGCATTTTTTTGGATCAATCCCAAATATAAAGCGATCAGAGCCCTACTACTCGTTCTGTAATCACCTTTATTGATGAACAAAGAAAACTCTATTCCTTCAGGTCATCTGAGGTAATTGTGATGCCCAGAGATACAACAAAAACATTGCCCTTAACAGCGCGCTGGCACAGGGTTCCTGGTACGCTTCCGCCACCTGATTCGCCAGCTCTGGTAGAGGAGACCTCTTATCTGCTGGGCGATTGCGCTGGATGAATTCAATTGATATTTAAGTCATCAAAAAACAGGGGCTCAGCAACAACAATCAAACATGGCTAGCTGGGAAATCCACTACGAGGCTTTAAGGGGAAAATCAACTATAAATGATGGATTTTCCATTGCCACGTGTGATTACCGTTGTGGCATCGTTTCTGCAAAAAAAAACGCTCAAACACACCCTCACCCCAGCTTTCCACCCAAAAACTCTTCCCTCAAAGAAAAAATACAAACCAAATCCCTACTTGGGGGTGCGGTTCAGGTGCTGGGTGTAACCCTGGTCATAAAGTCATAACTCCCATAAGTTAACCTCAACCCCAACCCCCAACCCCCAACCCCCAACCCCCAACCCCATCCCTACCCCACCTGCTACAGGCATTGAGCACTCGCGCTGCCGCCTGTGCATCCGCCATGTGGGCCACCTGCTGGGCTCGCTGCAGATGCCCCCTCCATGCGCCCAAGTTGGAACTCCTCCGTCGCGCCAGCGCCTCAGCTGGAGATCTGGCTGCAGAGGGGGGAAAAACATGGGAAAAGCCTGGTAGATGGAGAGGTTAAACTTGACGAAAATGACCATTTTCAGCACCAGTGGATGTGATTCACGGACGAAAAAAACTGTGTTTTCCATGGATTTCACATTGCCAGCTTAGATTACCAGAACGGATTGTGGGTGGCAAGTAAGAAATGTATTTGTGATGTGAGCCAACAACAAGTTGAAAATACTGTATAGATTCAAGTACAAATGTTGGAGAGAATCAAAGAAGAGCTATATAGACCAAAAAAAAATGAGAGTCACATGGAATGACATTCTATTTGGCCATTTGGAAAACCAATCAACATGATAAGATTACCAATGACAGAGAGATACAACTACCAATAGCGCGAATCTACGCTGTTTACAGAAATGTACGGGTCAGTTCCACCTGGTACCCTGGTGACCTAGCTGATGCTTTTGGCTATCAGCTAACCCGTGGCCCAGAAACATCATCTTCGGACTGACTATGATCCATTTATAGATCCATTAAAACCCAGAAAAAATGGAGTAAACCCCACAATCGATCACCCCCATCTACGATTTGGGGATTATATTTTACATCATCCCAAATTTTTGGATGTACGAAATGATAAACACCAAATGGGGATTGAAAATAATCAAAAACTCAGACAGTCGTGTTGTCCAAAGATGGACTTACTCTTCCCATTTTGATGGCCATATGCAGGTACCCCCCTTTTTCAGACACACACACATATCAGATTGTGAATTATATATATCCCATGAAAAGTTCCCATGAAGTTTGTATACCCATATTGAATTAAGGATGATATCCATATAATATCATAATTAGTTTACATGTCCATATGGTATCACACACCGTCATACTGTTCATGGTATACCCATATGTCATTATGTATACATTTACATACATATATATATACTGTATATCCCATTGAACAACTTCCCAATATGTATATACATATATATGTGTGTGATCTGGGTTCCATAGAAAAAACTAGAATAGAAATACAAACTGTATAGAGACTAGAAACTCTTATTGGAATCCATAGGGACAATGATGGAACCCCCATTCCGGTACTCCCACAAGAAACCCCTATCCTATTCCGTATGGGAGATTGTGGGAAAGAGGCTCCCATCATTGGGGGTCCCAAAATAATCATATCCATGTATATTCATGTATAGCACATTGTATTCGCATGATATTCCTATGATATCCCCATATTGCCATTGTATCACCCGTGTATTCCCATGAGAATCCCATATAATTATGATATTCCCATTATCTAGACCGTTATATTCCCATTGTGTGTAGATCGTTATATTCCCAGTATATCCCCATATGATCATTCTATTTTCATTAGAATACACATTATCATGCCCATCATTATATCATATCTACAATTACATTGTATATATATATACACATATATTCCCATTAATTATATCCCTATATTACCATTACAGGTCCCATTATATTCCCATTATCCTCTGGTAAGCTAACATAACGATGGAAATCACCATCTTTAAGTTCGGTAAATCAACTATTTCAATGGGCCATTTTCCAGTTCGCAAACTGTAACAAATTACCAGAGGGTTAGTAAACCATTCATCATCCATTTTAGATTGGGATTTTCCATTATAAACCATCCAGCTATTGGGGTACCCTCCGGTAATCAAACATGGCGTGCTGGATACACTATCAAACATGTTCGGTGATTTTCCTAGCTATCTATAAACCCCCATTTCTATCCATTAACCACCATTAACCACCATTAACCACCATTAACCACCATATTAACCACCATTACCCACCATATTAACCACCATTAACATCCATTTGCATCGCATTTCGTTGGTGGATTTCCCAGCTTGCCATCGTGGATGACTCCGGAGATCAGCCCCCATCAGCCACCATCGCGTTCCCCACCTGCAAACTCTTCGCCACCAGCAGCGGATCTTCCAACGCCGCCCGGTCCGCGCCGGAAACGCCGCGTGGGGCGAGACGTCGCGCCATGGCGTCGAGGCCATGGCGGTTTGCTGTGATGGTGCAACCGGATGGAGCTAAGAGTACATGTATAGATGTGTGTATATATATATACATATATATATATATACATATATATATATATGTATATATTGGTCGTATATGGTCGTATATGTAGTATAATATAATCTACATTTGATACATACATATACATATGTGTATATATATACACATAGATATATATATATATATATACATATGGAGCCAATATGAATGAAGCAGGAAAATAAGGGGTGAAGCAACATGAATTTGGATTTCACTGAAGCGTCAAGCAACAAGAAAATGGATCTTAAAATGGTGCTCTATGATGGGATGGTGTACTTCACCAGTTGCACGTGGGTAGGGGGATGATTGGGGATGTGGGGGGAGCTTCCAGGATCTCCGGTGAGAGTTTCCGTGGTGCATTTTCTGGATTGGGAAGCCTGTAAAGTTCAAAAAGCTGGTGAGTGACAACAGGATTTTTCTCAAAATGAGTGGGCCAGGAAGCACACAGCTTCCCCAGGTCATCAGGTAAACTTGGTAAACATTCCTTCACCACAAGGGTGTTTAAATAATTTGCAATGCCTGGGATAGTCCCCTCTTCAGCGGCCAAATTTGAGCCCGAACGCTGCAAGCTGGCCCAGAGACATGGTGATGTGCTTGTAACATCTGGAGACGGCCACCCATTTTTGTAACATCTTGAGACAAGGATCTGCTGAAGGGGTGTCCAAAAAAGGACAAGTAGATCTCGTAGAGATTTCCCTCAGGATCTCAATGCCATTGGGATTTTTTTAATCTGGCCTCCGAAAAAGCCCATATATGGGTTGCATATCCAATTACATCTATCCCATGTTTTGCCAATTTATGATCCAATTTATAATATCCAGATCAATTTGGCAGTCCCATTGATTATAACCCCCAAACACTCGCTTTTTGGACCCAGAAACGCCCAGGGTCAAATCCCAACCATACCAAAAAAACTCCATTCCATCAAATGATTCAAAGCATCATGGCCATTTACTGGGGAAATCATCGAAAAATCCCCACATTTTACTGGGATTTTTATGAAAAACTATGACAGGAAATACAAACGTCTTCAACCCTTTTCTTTCTGGTTACATCTAGGGAAATTCCTTGCATGAATGAACCAATAAACTACAATCCTGTGACTGGGAAACTCAAGTCGTAACTCTTTGGCTCCCCATTGAGGGGGGAAAAATGAAACACGCAGATCGCTCCAAACAGCTCTCTTCACCACTGGATATTGAATCCTCATCTTGGATTGCTGTGATTCCCATGTTTTCCCATATCCAGGTCAATTTATATTATGCTTAAATCTTAAAATGGTTGTATGAATCTGTCACCATAAACTTTTTTATCTACTCTATCCGCTCCCCATTTCCCATCCCATCCCCCATCAAAAACACCCCCCGGAAACCATGGTTGGATGACTGGGAAAAAATGACAGTCGCGCCAATATATAGTCCTTGAGAGTCCCAGGAAATGGACTGTGATGATCCCTGGTATAAGCCCTGGAACTAATCATTAGTCAACAGGCTCATGAAATAAATCATGATTGTACAGGGGAAATTGTCGAAAATGCAAACGTAGAAATCCCAAGCATTGTGGTCAACTTTGATTCAGGCCTCCCTTTATTGTCATAAGGAAGCTACAGGTTTCCGACATTGTCAATCCCATTGGCTCCCTGATTGGAATATTGTTTGAAATCCTGTGATATGTTCTGCCATCCATTGCATGTCTCTTAGAGTTCACCATCTTCAATGACTTCGTTTACAACTGAGGAAAAAGAAAACAAATCCGCCAATTTTCCCAGTGAAATATCAGTTAACCCTCGAAATATCAAGGGGATTCTTCATCTCCGGCAGGCCCGGTACCAAGTCACCCGGTCCAAGTCGCCTCTCGAAGTTTCGCCTCCGCTTCGCTGTGGCGAAGCTGCATCTCCTGGTAGCTGATGGGGTAAATCAGGAGGTGAAAAGTAGCCATTTCCCCCGCGGAGAATGTAGCTACGCTTGGAGCAACCCCGTGATTTTCAGGGAGAGAATCAACAACTGGAAAAATGATGGTGAAATGATGAAAATGTAGGAAACATCATGGAAAAATGATGGACAAATGACAAATGATGTGCTTTTTAAACAACATTACGTATGCGTGGAAAACAGTTGGAATAGATTGGAAAATAAATGAAGAAATGACGAAGTGAAGAATGATGACACATTAAAGTCTTTGGGAAAATGATAAACACAATGTCAGATGAATGTCACCCAAAAAAGAAAACGTGCGGACGAGTTAATCTTTACTGGACATATTTTCATGGTGACACCATGTTTCCGACTCACAGGGCTAGTAAGTGGCACTGCAAAAGAAAGGGGCCGCATTTTGTGGATTTGTTCATCTAAAACCTCAAAATTCTGAATGGAAACGTGGATCGACCGAAGAAAAAGATCAGCCCAGTAGTTACTGTCATCAAAGACAGTGGGAAAAGACATCTTCGTCCTTCAAAAGACGATCCTTGGGTGCGAAGTGACCAGATTTCTGGACCCCAAAGTTCGGTCCCCGAAGATTCTGAGCCATGCTTCTGGAGTGAGTCTCAATGTATCTTGAAAACCATGGGAGCCGCCCATGGTTTCAGGAAAATCGTGAATTTGGATCATTTAACTTGATCACAAAACTACCAGTCAGTTTTTATTTGAGTCAGACTTTTCTTCAACTAAAAAAATCAAGCATTTTATTGGGAAAAACATCAGATGCACCAAATTGAAACATCAACGCATTCACCAATGATGATATCAGATGCAAAACTGGCGAAAATCTGATAAGTTGAACCAGGGAAAATCAACTGTCCGATTCATCATTCAGATTTTCAATCATTTGGGGAAAATCTGATAAGTCCGATTTTAAAATGTTCCCCAAATTTGCCACGTATCAAGGAAAATCAATCCCTAAATACCCTCCAGTAAATTAACATAGACCCTGCCAGTTGTCGGGGTTGGAAGATTAGTTTCCACTAAAAATTGGTGATTTTCAGGGTCTATGTTTATTTACCAGGGGGTATATAGGGATATTCCAAAGATATATTGCCCAATGGTTAATGATCATTATCCCTATTAAATGGCTATAATTGGGAATATACCCTATTTTCAGACAATCCCTAAATAAATGTGGGTTCAACTCATCCAATTTTTCGCTGCTTCGGGGCCTGATGTTTTGCGGAATGCTCCGCCAAGGCGCCCTGCCAGGCGGCGAAAGGCTGCGTCTCCCGGGTGGAGAGTACGTGGTGAAGCCATTAATATAAACCATAAATGATAATAGTCCATGTGTTTATATATATATAGTCTGTACACATATCATATATAACACAATAATGTACCTATATACCGGTATATCTTATATATATCATATACATATATCTATATAACATTATATAATTATAGACTACTATTTTTAAAACTGGCTGAAAGAAAATGCCATTCCGTGTGATCCCCAGGTGGCCATGGCCTGAATCCGTTCCAGCGCGGCCACGATGTGTTGTTCCTCTGCTTGGATCTTCTCAAGCTGTCCTTCCTGGGCTCAGGGCGGATGTGTTTCGACCCTTTTTACTAGAATTTACTAGAATCTATCTTTTTGGGGGCTACTACCATATATATATATATTAGATAATATAATATAATAAAATACAATACAATGTATTGTATTATATTGTATTATATTATATTATATTATATTTCATTGTATTATGATTAGATTAGATTAGATTAGATTAGATTATATTATATTATATATTATATATTATATTATATGTTACTGTATATTATATTATATGTTACTGTATATTATATTATATTTTATATATAATATTATATTATAGTATATATTACATTATATTATAATTAAATAGTGCATTATATAATATTAAGTATTAAACTATATTATATCATATCATTTCATATTATATTATATTATATTGTATTGCTATATTATATATTATATTATCTCAAATGATATTACATGACATTATGAATTATATATGTTATTACATTATATTTGATTTTATTCTATTATATTATATTATGTATATATATATATATATATATCATATTATATTAGTTTATATTATACTATATTACATATCAAATTATAATCACATTGTATACAATTTTATTCTGTTATGTTATATTATATTATATCATATTATATCATAGTATTCATATTATATCATATTATATTATATTATGTTATATATATAGTGAAACCTTCTGATATGTATACTGTGTATATATATATATACATATCTATGCATAACTCGGGACAAACCTTCCATAAACATCTCTGTAAACCAGACCTCCAGATAGGGTGAAACTAACCCATCTGCTCCATGGTATATCTAGCAACATGTGGGACACTTTTTGGGGTGAGTCCATCCAATGGAGCAAATGGGTAATGGATGGTAGTGGTTGTCGTGAAAAAAAAATGCCAAAATCATGTTCGTTGACTATGGACTTTACCGCGGATGTCAAAAACCTGAAGATTCCAAACTAATTAACTAATTTCCCTCTGGTAATTTAACATAGCTATTGAAAATGGTATAGTGGGTTTTCCCATTGAACATGGTGATTTTCCATAGTTATGTAAACGTTTACCAGAGGGTATCATAAAAGTGGCTTTTAGTGGGGCTTCCCAGTTCATGGATGATGCGAATCCCCGGTACGGTAAATCCAATACTGGTTGGTGGTTGAGCCTACCCCTCTGAAAAATATGAGTCAATTGGGATTATTGTTCCCAATATATGGAAAAATAAAAAATGTTCCAAACCACTATAGGCTTATTCTTGAGTTTACCACATTATTATCTTAGGATCCCAAAGGCTAATGCCACTTTTCAGGTGTGTCAATGGCGAGAACAAAACTTGCAGTAGCCTCCAGTAAATCAACATATCATAAACATGGAAAATACAGCATTGGTAGATCATCTCTCCATAGCTTTTTGTATGTTTAGTGGAGGCAAAAAAAAGTGACTACACCTTTGTGACAGAGGGCTCAAAAAATCTTGACATGGACGTCTGTCGCGTGATCGCCGAGTGTCGCGGACATCCAGCTCATCTCGCCAAATGCATCTGGGGACGGGTAGGGCAACGCAACTGTGATAATGCAACTTCTGTGATAATCCACCAGGGATAATAATGGTTACCCGGCCTGGTAAACCGACATAACTATGGAAAATCACAATTTTTAATCGGTAAATCAACTATTTCTATGGCAAATTTCAATAGTTATGTTAAATTACCAGAGGGTATAATCAACCAGGGATAATAATGGAATGCTAATCCACCAGTTAATACCAACTTCTAAGTGTGATAAGAATCCACTTTTATCTCGTTTTGTTATCCACCAGGTTCATACTGGTCAGAATGGTCATACTGTTGTAGCATCATTTGGGACATATCATGTCCGTCCTCTTTGGGGCAATAGCCAAAATGACTTTATCCACCCAGAAAACATCTGGGTGTCCGAAAACAAGGGTAGAGCCCCAAAAAAATGATGGCTGAGCATCATTTTCCCAATAAGATTATATACTACCCTCTGGTAAACTAACATAACTATGGAAAATCACCATTTTTAATGGGAAAATCCACTATAAATGGTCATTTTCAATAGCTATGTTAAATTACCAGAGGGTATATAGGAGGATATCGCCATTTTCGGACAGCGCTATAAAAATGACATAGTTTCCTCGCATTCTCACACAACTCACTCGCCACCGATTCACTGGTGCAACACATCCATTTCGTGAAAGATGGGATTAGGAAGGGCCACCCAGGTGTGTTTGTTATAGTTTCATAACCCCATCCAATAGATAGATAGATAGATAGATAGATAGATAGATAGATAGATAGATCCACCTAAAACCCCTAGTCAGTCCAGAAGACAGCGCTTGGGAATCTATCGTCTCCAACAGAGACTTTTACAGATGTGAAACAAATCCCGAAGAACACAAATCCAACCCCTGATAAGTTTGATGGATATTGATATAATGGATATTAGGATTATATTAGGATTATATATTATACCTTTTTGGATCTTTTTTGATACTAGGATCATATATCGCATGAATCCCTGCAAGAGGAAACCCAAACTGAAAAGAGCACGGAGACCCGTCCAACGCGCCGAATCACGTCCCGCCTATGCGACCTGCAGTTGGTCATGTGGACCACGAGTCAACAATTTTTAAAAAAAATGTTGAAGTTGATTTGCCATTTATAGTATAGCAACCTCCAAAAGGATAGACAGAAAGTTTATTACTATGTTTAAAGTGGGATTGGTGTTTGTCCATCTTTTAGGGTGTTGATTTATCATTTACCCAAAATGGTAACAATGGAAATTGCCCAAAATGGGATGGACTTGATGGGAACAAAATCGGGATTTTCCCATTACCATCTTTGACGGCCAAAGGATATACATATAACCAGCACAGTATGTGGGTCAAACTGGTACTAGACTCTATTAGTATGTCCAATAGCCAGGGATGCCTAACCACCATGGTTCCAGACTTTTTTGATTTTTTCATGCGGGTAAAAGAATGCCATGTTTACCACCCATGGGAATGGTTGAGTTCTCCCACCTATAAATTTATGGTGACTGGTTGATAGTGGCATTGTTTTACCGTTCGATTGTTTTCGGGGGAGATTCCCCGACCCATCTCCTCTCCTCGAAAATCATGGCCGATTAAGATGGATCGAGATATATCGTAACTTCAGGGCAATTTTGGGTGGAACCTAATATCCATTATATCCATATCCATAATATTATATATTTTTGGATCAACAAAAAACTCCCTTGCCGTGGTGGAACCTAAAGTGACAAGATTGATGATGAACAGCCGCTGCACGGGGCCGTCATGGATTCCGAAAATCGGGATTCTGTGTTGATAGCCCGGCATGTTTGGGTGTGTCTGAACCTACAACATGGTGCCCCCGGTTCTAAGTTAAACGTTTAAAGTTGGTTTATAAATTCCGTTCACTATAGTTATATCATACCATAAACCATACTTAACCTAGTTACAAACCAACTTAGCTATCTAAGTGGCACCACCCTGTAGGTACCCTAAAATCCAATCATTGTTCACTATTTTCCGCAGTAAAATTGCCATAAATTGCAGTATCTCCCCTTTGTTGGACAAATATGAAAGCTCCAATATACCTCGAACTATATATACATCCCCATGATTTTGTCGGTTATATCCCAACACAAAACCCTTTTTTTAATCCATACCCCATTTGAAACTTGAAACCACCAATCAGACACTTCTCGCCTGCCCCCCTTTCCAAACCCAAAGCCCGTGTCCGAACCCTGGCAGTGCTTGTTCCACCGCCACTTCCTGGCACCCCCCCTGTAGGTCGGTGAGAGGTGGACCCCACAAGATAGGTAAGTTGGCTTACACATATGATCCAACTGGGGGTCATGGTAGATACATCTGCAGATGGATTTGTCAAAAGATTGGTTTGTCTAGTTTGTCTGATTTAGGGGGAAAAAACGGGTTGAAACATCATTGTCCCCGTGAAATGGCGCCATTTGGGTGGGTTTTTTTACTTACCCCGACCTTCAGACAGTGGGTATGGGTGAAAGTTCCAGATAAAAATGGATGAAAATGGGATGTTCAAATACTTAACAAGCCACCAATTTTGCGGTGTCGTCCGTGCCCACGTTCCATCATCCAAGTATTCTCATCTCTTTAGCAGCCTTGTGATGGAGGTTCTCTCTGGCAGAAGTCTCTTTTTGCAGCGGCGGAGAGAAATGGCCCATTGTCCCAAGGGCCCATTGGCCCCATGGCTAAGTCGTAACTAAGTGACAAGAAGTGCGGGCCGGAAAAGGAACACAGCTTCAAGTCTAGATAAGTGCATTTTCTGAATGTATCTGAAGTGAGATTCTGAATGTCAGGCGTTGCAGCCCTGAAATTGAAAATGGAACAAAATGGATTCATCTCCCAAACCCATTTTCGGAGTCAACTGAATTGATGGCAACCACAACCGGTACGGGTACCTGGCGGTTGCATTTTAATAAATACGTATAAATACCTGCATCGTTTGGGACACCTGAAACGCAAAAAAATCGAACCAGCCAAAGAATGGATTTCAAATGCTTGGTCTAGCTTCGAAATTGCCATTTGAGTGAGTTCACATCCATATGTCAATTGTGGAAAGCATTTTTTTTACACTTGGTTGAATCCTCATTTCTTGTCTACACTCCGGTAACTTAACAGTTGGCTATGGAAAATCACAATCTTTTTTATAGGTAAATTCATTGAACTAAACTTGCCGTGGTTGCTCCGCAAACTGTGAACAACTACCAGTATATCATCCCCATTTTTCTTGGTATCCCATGAATTTCCACCCTAAAATCTGGAAATCCCAGGTGTTCCATCCTCAAATCGCAGCGTTTCTCACAGCCCTTCTGGCGACCTGACACTCAGCCTGCGACCTGACTCCTCACCTGAGATGGCATGCTAGTGAAGCTGGCAGCTTTTTTTGATTGTTCGATGAAGCCGAAGCATTCTTAGTGATTTCATGGTGATTTGTCATGGTGATTTGTCATGGTGATTTTTCATGGTTTAACAATGGGTTACCCTCTGGGATTTAACCACTATAAATGGTGACAAATGTCATGGTTATTAATGGGTTAACTAACAATGGTGAATAATGGAATGATATGGGATCACCTTCTGGTAATTTCTTACAGTTTGCTATTGAAGCCATGGCCCATTTAGTTCGTTGATTTACCGAACTTAAAGATGGTGTAGCTATCCTAGTTTTACCAGAGGGTAAATACTATATGTGGTAACACGTGAAATATAGTGGAAATAAATAATAAATTATACTTGCCAATTCATAATGTATGTGGTACTGCAAAAAATTATTGAGTAGGCGTTTAACAATCAATGGTTGGAGAATCTTTACAGGAAACCCATATGGCTTTTCCAAGGGGGCTTTTGGATAGTTTTTTAAAGGTGGTATTACCGTAAGTAACGGTAAAATCATCGAATCATCCCCAATTTCGATGGGATTTAAGCCCTTGAAAATGGTAGTTTATGGGATTGGGATTTACCACATTGCCTTGCACAAATATTTGCCAAGGGATTCAAGCACGGTTTCGGTGGTCTCAAAGTCTCACAAAGTCTCAAAGGAACAAGATTTTGAGTTTTTGCCAACATTTGACTCATCTGACATGTGGGACATTGCCAGGCGACGGAAGGTATCCATGGTGATGTCGTGGATGGAGGGGAACAAACGTAGCACCTGGCTGCAATGGCTTCTTTGTGGAAGATGCCCATGGAGGAATCGAGGAACAGCGGTCTATCTGATGGCAGGGTGAAAACAAGGCTTGAAAGATGTGGAAATCACAACATTTGGGCCATGGTTAGTTTGAAAAAACCATTGGAAACCTTCATATATCCATGGTTTCAGTGCATCTGCTGCATCTGGCACCCGCAAGCAGCCACCCAAATGGGTGGACTATTCACTGTTTGACAGGTCACCAGCGACGAGATTGAAGGCAAAAAAAAACGCATGTCAACTAATGTGGTAAACCTAATCATAGACCATCTCCAACTTGGTCACGTTGTTTCAGGGAAAAATTGGGTTATGCATGGATTTCCCAGGTTTGTTGCTTCTACATCCCTTCTATCTCCGTTAGATATCTGGACTCGTATAATCACGATCTTCCAAATCACCCGGCACCTGAAGATGTTCATGACGGTCCTGGCGAAAGCCACAGAGTTTTGATCATTTTTGGGTCAGCAACTGTTGAACTATCCAAGTTCTACAGTTCTAGGCTACCTAGTAATTTTCTGCAATTTTCGACCCAGACCTATGATATCAACCCTATGGTCAGGAGTCAGGATGCGTTTGGAAATATCGTGACTTCCCCTGGCTTGATTCCGAAAATGAATCCCCCATAAAACCGTAACTTTGCAATGCCTCATATTACCAGCGGCGACCCAAACAAAAAAAGGGATCACATATAATCATCAAAACTTTGAGGCCCAAATCCTGTTCATTTCAACCGCCTTTAGAAGACAGGGATACCGTAGATGGGGCCCCCCTTTACAATAGCTAAGTTGACACATATGACTTGGCTAACGTTTAGGTTGAGGATATAACTGATATAAACATAGTTCATGGGGGTTGTAAACATTGTAAACCAACTTCATGGAGTTCACAACTCATCTTGGGAAAAAATGTTCCATCCCAGCGACAGCAAAGAAACATGTGCGCCATGACGGTTGGTTTTATACCCGGTCGTTTAAGATAGCTATTAAAAATCAAGATGTTTATAGTTAGATTCAGTTAGATATAGTTAGATCATCGAACTACATAGGCCATGTTCCGTAGGGTTTTCTAAAAGTAGCAGAAGGTGGGTATTCCGTATTCGGTGATCCCGTTGAAGCGAGATTGCCATCCGAGAGATGCCCATTTTTTCACCATCATTCCATGGCGATTTCTCGGCGGCCATCCCCAAACCCGTATCTCTTGGGTGGCCAACGATTTTTTGGTCACGCTAAGAAAATAAAAAACTGAGCAGCAAACTCAAAATCCAAGTGGTACCTCACGAAAATCTATCTTGGCCTTGGTTCTTCAAAAGCACCCAAAAAATATCTGGTTGGTGGTGTTAACCATCTTGAAAAATATGAAAGTCAATGGGAAGGATTATCCCATATATTATGGAAAATGAAAAATGTTTGAAACCACCAACCAGATATTCATGACTCACCGTGACTCACCTTTTTTGAACCCAGAAATATTCGCAACCCACGAGGGTAACCCCCCGACCTCGCAGGCGCGCAGGACCGCGTAGAAACTCAGGAAATTCACCGCGAAGCCGCCGTGCCTCAGCAGCTGCATGGCGCGTTGCCACTGCGCCGCGGCGGCCAAACTCAGCAGGGCCTGGGAGGCATCGATTTTCGGAAGCATCAAAGGTACAAAGCCTTGTGAAAAAAATAGATGTTATATATACAGCTGCAGCTTGAGTATTGTACCAGAATTCACTGTATAAGAATTTGAGGGGCTCGATTCCAAGGCGGGCTCATATTTTCAGCATTTTTCAGCTATACCGAACACATAGTACGTTAAGAATTTGAGGGACCCTGGAATAGGACTGCCAAATTCTTTAATCTTGCTCCAAATTGTGCAGATGCCTGCAATACAATACTAAGAATGCCTTAAGAATTTGAGGGACCCTCGGCCTGTTGTAGTGTAAATTTGCCTGTATTTAAAAATAAGAATTTGAGG
>Ga0126342_10002834_pt1 | contig 27773 bp, 23 predicted proteins | sample Cyp1metagenome_FD_92528 | JGI IMG/M metagenome (GOLD analysis project Ga0126342, IMG submission 92528) | Coral microbial communities from Lord Howe Island, Old Settlement Bay, Australia - Cyphastrea 1 metagenome | ecosystem: Host-associated > Invertebrates > Cnidaria > Coral ... | reverse complement strand
TGTACATGTTGAATCATTTTGACTTGGAAATGTGCTTCGCGCCACAACGGCGTGCACTTTTTCGACATCTCAACTTCCAAAAGTGGTCCGAGCATGGTGTGTTTTGTGCATTTTGACTTGAAATGTGCTTCGCGCCACAACGGCGTGCACTTTTTCGACATCTTAACTTCCAAAAGCGGTCCGACGCTGAGGTGTTTTGTACATTTTGACTTCGACATGTGCTTCGCGCCACAACGGCGTGCAATTTTTCATCTCTCATCTGGCCAGCTGGCTCCGCACCCGCGGCTTTAGCGAGCCTACTTTTCGACCCTCCGGAGCCACAAATCATTGGCAAAACACAGTGTTTCGCGACTTTCCTACCTTTTCGGGCATCTGCATCTTCTTTCTTCTGACTCTTTCTCTTCTACTCTTCTCTCTTCTAATCTTTCTCTTCTGTCTGCCTCTGCCCTACTCTGCTTTTCATCTGTCCATATTATCGGAAGTTTGACTTCTAAACTTCCTTCGACAATGTAACTTGAACTTGAATCCCTTCAGCTAGCGCACACAAAATTCGACACACTCACCTGTCCACCATAATCGCACACACATGGCCACTGAATCCAACACGGTGGGCCGCCGACAGATCTCCCCACTACAAACAAATGGAACATCGAAGGTCAAAGCAAATAGTATGTGTGTACATATATAATATATATATATATTATGTGATTTAGAACATTTAGGAGTTCCACTGGGTCCCGCAGTTTCGAATTGAAGAAGAAGAACTTCTATTTCGGAAGAAGAGAAAGGACTTTGTGCTGCGCCGTGTCGGGGACATGGTGGTTGGACACCATGAATCAGCAGGGCCAACACGCACCTTTGGACAATACGTTTAAAAAAAACAGGTGGATTGGCGCCTCGGCAATTCAGACCATCAAACGGCATCAAGTTTTGGGAGGCTTCGGTTCATGTCCTATGAAGTTTGAATCTCAAGATATCTCAAGGTCAAGTTCAATTCTGCTTCGTTCTGTTCGCAACATCACCGCAACGCTCCACGTTCATGTCATCAAAAAACGCGCTGTTTGACAATGCGCGAAGCGCCACAGAAGCCTGGCCTCTCCACTTTCTGACTCATTGGAACCCTGAAGCGTTCAATTTTTCAACCTCACTTTTGACTCCTGACCCTGAACCTCCAACCCGCCGGGAGCGTCCAAACGTTTGGTATCATCGACCTAAGGCCAGGCCCCACAACTGTGGAAGCAAAACCTTCGAACCTTCGACTCTTGGCCCTGGGAACTTCAGCAAACGTCGTCAACGGTCCACGCTTTGTTCATCTTTGTTTTTCCAGTGCTTTTTAGTCGATTCTTGGCAACGTCTGAAGTTTTGGTGCGACATTTTACGGATTTAACGCCTGAAAAACGCAACTGTTTAACTGATGATCAAACTGGGTGAAGCGAAGAAACTTCTCGTCTCCAGGTGATTCGGTGACACAACGATGGTGGTTTCGATTCTCTTTTTATTGGGGTTTTCACCCCGCCTGTGGTGTTTGACGGTTTTTGTTTGGCCTTGGTACATAGTTCGGGCAGTTGTAACATGTTGTAACATGTTGTAACAGTGTAGGCTTTACATGGCTTCACGCAGGCGCCGTGTCAAGAGAAAAACCAATGCCAAGTTTGAAACTAAGTCCAAGCTGGGCCAGGAAGGACGGTCTGACCGGTCTGATTCAAAGGGAAAAAGATGACAAACCTACGTATAGTTTTGGGGTGCCATGATTTCAGAGAAACCCAAATCAAAGGGATAGAATTTCATGGCAAATCACACTCAAAATGTGGTTTTTCAACATTTTTCAACATGTTTTTCACTAAAATCGCCCTGACATGCCCTGACCACGGGGGCTCCCTGTTTTTTTCACTTCAAAAAAGGGGGTCTGACCTCTGGGATTTCATTGCGCGCGTGTCCAGAGGTTCACCGCAGCGAATTAGCAAGAACTCCAGATGCTACCCTCACCTAGATACAAGGTGGTGCCCCAGTTCGTTAGCTAAGTTGGTGAACATAACTCCCATTTCACTATGGTTTATAGGTGATATATCTATAGTATTCTATAGTTAATGGGCTTATAACCAATTTATAACTGGCTCGGCACCACCTAGATATCCCAAAGATCATTAAACCTTTGCCTAAGAAATCTGAGGAACCTGCGGGAACCAACCCAAAAATGAAAAAAAAAAAAACGTCCCATCGGTGCCATTCGCTTCGACAGCCGTTGCTGAAATTCACGGGCTGGGCGCGACGCTTGGACATCTTGCGTAGGTCCACGACATTCCACGACATGTTTTTCCGTTGCAGTTATAGCAGCCTGGCTAGCAGCTAGTAGGCAGGGTTGGATCTGTGAATTTGATTGAATTTGTTGTTCTATGTTGTTCTATGTTGTTCTATGTTGTTCTATGTTGTTCTATGTTGTTCTATGTTGTTCTATGTTGTTAAACACCTTATACAACTATAAGGCAATGCACATGTCAAGCGCAAAAGTTCTGCGGATGTTGCGTTATCAAGGCCTTCGGGGCAGCATCTGACACTTGGTCGCCTTGATCGCTTCCAGAGGGGCTGAACCGATCTGATTGGGGGGTTGGATTGAAGCTGAAACATGCTGAAACTAGAAACTATGAGGGAAAAAAAACTGTTGCCTGATCTATAGTTGTCTACATTTGTCTACTCGGTTCAGGCATCGTCCCAATCCTTTGTGAACCGTCGTGTGGCCTTGGTTGCGTTCGGAATTCGAAAAGATCGGAAATCTCGCGCCCCTCGTGCGACCTCCTATAGTCATATTAGCATTTATTAGCCACTATGGCTGTGTCTGGAAACAGGGCACCTCCAAATTCGATGCTTAAGCATGATCTTCGGTCATCGGTCGCTATAAAACTGGTCATTTTGGGCCAAATACTCCATTTTCAGACCAACCCAGATAGCCATCGCGCCGTGTTTCACCTCATTTTTGGGACATGTCGCACGCACGTTTCTTGGGGGTTCCAGCGCAAAGTGAGTCACCAGGTCGTCCCCTCGAAATCGACGAGTGGAGCGGTTCAACTTGGACGAATCGTTGGTGGTTGATGGTGAATCATAGTCTAATGATCAACTGGTTGGGATTATATAATAATAGTGGTTATAATACCAATAATAGTGGTTATATATATATATGGTGATTAATGATGGGATATATGATCATACTGGTTGGTGGTTGACCTACCCCTTTGAAAAATGATGGAGCTCGTCAGTTGGGATGATGACATTCCCATATATGAAATGGAAAATAAAAGCCATCTTTGAAACCACCAACCAGTGGAGGATGCCTAAAAATTGCAGAAACTGTAGAAATTGACGGATTTTGGCCATCAGATGGTTTTGTTCCAAATACCCCCCCCACGCATTTCACCTTTTTCGGGTTTTGGTGAAACTGTTGTTCACTGCAGGGACCGTACCCTGACCAAGCGCCACCTATCTAAACACTGGGCAAAGTCAACCTACCAAAAATCTGTCATGCCAATACAATCAACGTCACCCTACTGAAGAAACTCAATGTCTATCATCTTACCCTTTCGGAAATCTTGAAGTAAAGAATATTCCTGGTAGTTGCTTGCAAGCCATCCTACTATAATCACCTGAAGTAGATAGAATATTGAATATTCAAAGATATTCCCATTAATTTTAGTGAGGATTCTTTGAACTTTACAGATTCTATCTACTCCAGGGTGACTTTGTATAGTATGCTACAAGTAAAATGCTAGTGAATGGGGATCAACTTTTCCTGACACGGTGGCAGCTGCAGCATGGAAAAACAGAAGATTTGAAACCACAAACAAATGGCGGTTTTAGGGGATTTATGTTCTATGGTGTTTTTTTTGGTTTGTGTTGGATTCTATATGCGGATTGATATGATTGAACACATTTCACATATGTGTATATAATTGTATATTCTAGATATATTACATAATATGTATATATAATGTATATATATACATATATTATATACAAATATAATATATATATATATGTATATATGTGGTATCATATGGCCATGGCTCAATATTGAGGTACTTCACTTCGACCATCGATTTGGCGGGGCTGGAAAACAGCAAAAACGTCACACCATACGGAAGATGGAAATCATTTGGGCAAATATGTGGTTTGACTGGCATCAAAATGCTTGGGAAGATTTGTTGCTTCACCCAGTTCGACATCTTAAATACTTTGGCACAGCACCGAAGGGCACCGAAGGGCACCGGCACCGGCTCGCATTTGGCATGTGGTGCTGGGCAAGAAACGGATCCCGTTTTTGCATAGCCGATTGCAATTCAACCATTGCTGACGGCGCTACCCCTCCAGTAATCCAGGCTGGCAATGGACAAAATGTTTATGTGTTCGATTGTATGTCCTATGTTCAAAAAAACATTGGTGGTCAAATTGCGGTTTAGTTCATATTATATCAGTGTATGTGTGTTGCTTAAATGTTTAATCCCCATATCATATGTAATACAATGTAATACACCCACGATAGAATTTGACTGGTTGATTCGTTGATAGTGTTTGACTATCTTAAGCGGAGGTCAGTATTGGTAGTTGCTGGTGATTTTTTTCATGGCTGACGACTCGTTGAGTTCGCTCGTTTCTTGCGAAACACCACCTCTCAGCCCTTGCCAAAGGACTTTCCACCCATCATCCTGGGCACCAGGCCAAGAGATGACTGGTCCGAAAAATCAACCATCTGGGAACGTGGTTTGCTGGAAAATCCTCTATATAAAATTATATATATTTTTTTCCAAACTATAAACCTCCATTTATAATGATGTTCCAATAATTTCCTGAAGAGTTCAAGGGCCTGACGTTTGAAACCATTTTTCAGCATGGTTCACGAGGAATTGCCAAGTCTGACGATTTCATCCAAGACCCGGTGTCGACTTCTGCGAAAACACTACTATTTGTGCTCATGTAACAGTATGTAAACTTGATGGTTGGAGAACCATGTGGCTATGGGTCAAAACCCTGGTACCCTAGATACATTATGATACATAACAAAATATGGCACCAAACGCACAACGAGCGCAACAGTCTGTTTGCGGAGAATTGAGCCAAAACAAGTTTAGTGACGGAATTATTTTGACCCGGACCGGATTGGCTATAGTTCATACATGTTTAGCAAACTGAATTCCTTTGACTTATTCCCTTTGGAATGCCTTACAAGGTTCAGTGAAACATTGTGGAGACTGTGCTTTATTGGAGTGAAGCATTTGGTATCCGAAGATTGCAGAAATAGGATGCTTAACATCTTCTGCATAAAACCTACCTGGTGGTGCCAAGAGGCAACTCACCATTGGTAAATGCACCCCCATTCCCAAACGCTCCCGAAACGGATGCCGGTTTTGAACCCCAGTGTATAACAGACATAGCTTTCCTCCGTCTTTCTTCTCCTTACATTGCTAATACATTAAGATCGCTGGTGAATGGATGTTTGAATGGATGTTATTCCGAATCATTCTCCCAAAAGATGATGATAATACGGTGATGATAGGTAACTTGACCCACCATAACTTCACCATATCTGTTCACATCTTTTTCTAAGTGTGTGCTGGCGAAAAATACCTCAAAAAACCCTCTGAGGGTGAGGCTTGCCACCCATGCCCAACATTGACTTGCCTGAAGATGGGATGTGCATTTCCTATAGTTGCTTCGTATATGGTTAGTATATGGTTAGTATATGTTAGTATGGTTTAGGTCCCTGAAATTTATTGAAATCATTTGAAATCTAGGGGGACACCCCAAAATCCAGTGGTTTAAGTCATCATGTTTGTCAAAATGACATACATTGGATACTTAAGACACCTGTTTTCGAAGTTTATAAGCCATTCATCGAAAGATGGGAGAAAAATACTGGGATGTCGGATGTGGGTCAAGCTCATCTGGATTGAACATGCTTCGAACACACGGATTTCCCAGGATTGTTTTTGGAAGTTAAGGAATCACTTCATCTGGGGATAGAAAAAAGTGTCTAGAGTCTAGATCATATTAGATCATATTATAATTTCCCATCGAATTGATATCGAATTTACGATGTAAAGTTGGTGCAGTTCCCCTCAAGTTGGCGCGTTGAAGCTTTTTGATCCACCGATTTGGATCAATTCTAGGGGTAGCATGTTGGCTAGGCGCTGAAGGAATGAATTGAAGGAATCAACAGCCTGCCAGCTTGTTGGATTTGCGTTCTCGAAATTGAACATTGAAGGCCTGACATTCGCTCTGCTTTCTAACATTTGACATGTTGCCCTCTGAAACTTGACCATTTCTCCCCAGAAAATTGACATGTATCCTTCTGAAAATTACCCCTGAACATTATGAACATTTGACATTCTCTGGAAAATTGAAAATCATGGGAGTCGAAGGAGCGATGTTCCTGGGAAGGGAACAAGGGATCCTGACATTTCGCAGACTCTCCTAGACATTCCAGAGGGTTCCAGCACCAATGAAGTGGCTAGGGTTGGAACATAAGACCTGCAATAACCCAAGTATGAGTCAACTATAGTCAACTTATCTCATTATTGGATGCAACATGATGCAATCATGGTCATCAACAGTGTGCAGTCCAGTTTGATGCAACGTTGAACCAAATTTGATTTCACTTCGGGATGTGAGTTGTCAAAGTGGGTACCCAAACTCCATTGCTCTAGTGAAGCTTCGTCCCCGATCCCAGCTTGGGTTCCAAACTCCTTAGTTTTCTTTCCATGTGAAGTCTTCATAAATCACCTTTAAAATCACCAAAAATCAATAGAAACCATCATAGTCACCATAAAATCACCTCAAGTTGTTCAGCTTTCCATTGTCAAGTCGGGCTGTTTTTTCCATCTCATGTTTCCTCCATTCCCACAACACCAGCCTCCGCATGGGCCTTTGCCACAGCCCTCGACAGAGATAATGACAATTTAGGGATGGTTTTAATGGAAGTTAGCCTCTGGTAAACGTTTACAGTTCGCTATGGAAAATCACCATTTTTCATGGCTAAATCTCAGGTAAACATACAAAAAACAATGGAAAGATCCACCATTGTTAATGGGTAGTCATCAACTATTTCTATTGGCCATGGCTTCAAGTTCGCTATGGGTGTTTCACAGTCATTACAGTTACGGCAGGTAAGCCTCAGAAATGGTGGATGTCATGATGATGTCATGCTACTTCATTGAATTCAACTGGGAAGGCCATCATCCCCATCCGATGGCAAAATGGCGAAGCGATGCAAGATGGAAATGTTGCTTTTGCGGCTGGGTTTTGAAGATATGGAACCCCAAAATGTCATGGTCAATATGGGCTAATCATATCTAATCATAGGATGTGTTCATACTTTTCCCATGTTTACGGTTGTCACTTATGAAGCTCTCCACCAGACAGAGCCCCAAATATGGCCCATCTCCGTCCAAGCCACGCCCTTGAAGTCCCCCTTGAAGCCTTTGCCTCCGGATTCACGTCGGGTGGATCAACTTGGAAATTTCCACCGAATGGGAGACGCAAATCTAAGTTTTACCATCTGGTAAACATACAAAAAACTATGGGAAATCACCATGTTTAATGGGAAAATCTACTTTAAATGGCCATTTTCAATAGCTATGTTAGTTTACCAGAGGGGTTTCGTACTGGATCCCTGATTTTGGGTGGTTGTTTTAAAGGAATTTCGTATCGGAATGGGACTCAAGTAAATCTGATCAGGCCAAATTTTACACTTTTGCGATTTGGCTTAGTACAGCAATGGGCTACACACGCTCGGCGAACGGCTATTTCAAATCACTGGAATCAACTTGCTGGACCCGGAAGGCGGCAATTTTTCAGACGTTGCAATTTTTTGTGGGTTCCCATGAAATGTTGATGCAAATTCAAATTCAACTGGGAATTTCAAAGAACATAAATTCATTGAACCCCTGTGAAACCGTATGTAGATCATTGTAGATCTATATACCCCAAAGCTGTTGCAATCTGACCAAAACAACCAGGCTTGGACGACCAATTTTTTCGAGGAAGATGCCGATCTTACACCTCTGTTAGTGACACTTGAGACCAGCAAAAAACAAAAAATGATGCGGCTCAAGGCTCAAGGACTCCGCAGGTACCCTCTGGTTATGTCACAATAGCTATTGAAAATGGCCATAGAAATAGTGAGTTTTCCCATCAAAAATGGTGATTTTCCATAGTTACGTTAGTTTACCAGAGGGTATGTCCGGTTTTGGACTCTTGCGGGGATGTCGCAGTTGCTGATAATGAAATTTAATGAAATATATCTGGTTGGTGGTTGACCTACCCCTCTGAAAAATATGAAAGTCAATGGGAAGGATGACATCCCATATATAATGGAAAATTAAAAAAATGTTTGAAACCACCAACCAGTATATAGTGAGATTGATCCCCATCCAATTGTTGATTCGTTAGACAACTATGAGTGTATTCACTTGCCCCACGGCATTTCGTTGGTGTTGATCCGTCTCCAGATCCCTATTTTGCTGTAAAACATTGTAAAATAGTATGTATCATTGGAAAAAATGAAATACCAAATGAATGGCTGAAATGATGATGACAAATACTTATATATATGTACATATATATATATATATATATATATATAAATTAATATACATATAATATATGCATATATATATAATATGCATATATATATATTATATTATATATCATATGCTATATATTATATATAATTTATATATAATATTGATCTCCCGGATTACTTGTTAATAACTCCATGAAGATAGTGTTCGTTGCTTCTCCCATTCATGATCTTCACATAACCCACATTCTATGTGTGTTTGAAAATATATAGGGTACCCAAATCTCATGGTTTATCATCATGTTTTTTCGCGGAGTCTATATTAATAGCGACACCAATACTACTCCCACAAGAAACCCCAATTTTGTATGGGGAATGACAGTCCCATCATTGGGGGTCCCAGTCAATTCGATAAGTGTCCCTATCAAATAGCCATTCTCGGGGGTTACATACACGCGATCTCCAGACACACCCCAATACGACTAACAGTGCTGAACGTCAGTGGAACACTCATGGGGAAACCCCAGGGTAATGATCTACAGTGGATTTTCACATCTTTTTATATGTTGACTGGAGCGTAACCCCTTCCTCCAAACATTAAATAGCCCCAAAAATAAATATATAATAATATATAGATCATATAGATCAAACAATAAACCATAAGATGCCATAAGTAAAAAAAAAATATGGCCTATGTCTAAAAACCCGACAGTACGTGCCCCAAGTACCCTAAAATAGCTGGCTTATGGATGTTTATTCCCCATAAAATATACTCATTTACTAGGTCTTGACCAATCCAAGTATGGGGATTTCCTGACATGGGCGACATGGGGCTTCCCCAATAGCTGGTTGAAAAAAAGGACAATCCTGGAAAATCCAATCATTATCCAATCTATAAATGGATGATAAAGGGGAAATTCAATGGCAAAACTTGGGATAAACAATGATAAACTGTAACTATGATGGATGATAACTAGGGCTACCATGGGCTACCCCAATTTTCCTGAAACCAAAAAACACACCCGCGGCACCATCGCAGGGTCCGGGAAGGCCGCCCATTCCACCTGGAAACGGGAAAAAATCACGTCTTCACCGCGCCCGCAGCGCCATCCAACATGTTGTGTTCACCGTGTTCACCATGCGGAAAAAAGGGGTTTGGAACCAGGAAAGATGTGGCTTTACCCGACTTTACCCATCAAAGGTCCAGTTGTTGCGCCAAGAAAATGGTTGTTTTTCCGCTCACAATTGATGGTTGATGATCCTTCACGATGGACACAAACCCCATCAACCAGGCGAACAGCAGTCTCTCACATCACCGTCAAACCAAACCTTCAAATCCCACCAAAAAATGCAGAGCATGACGAATCAGCGCATGAATTTCTCTGAAATCTGGTTAATATCCATATATCATGGTATATCTCGGCTATATCATGGTAAATCTGGTTAATATTGGTATATCTCCAAAAAAAAAACATATGCTGGTTGGTGGTATACCTACCCCTCTGAAAAATATGAGTTCGTCAATGGGTTTCGGATGACATCCCATATATATGAAATGGAAAATAAAAGCCATGTTCCAAACCACCAACCAGATATATTGTTAATTGTTAACCACTATTAACCATAGATTAACCATTAGATTAACCAGGAAAATTCATGTTCCAAACCACCAACCAGTATGATTCTGACACCGTGTTTCATTGAAAACACCCGTTCCCGCCTTTGCAGGGACCTCCTGGGCAACCCATGGGTCCCGTCGGTGGCGGCGGCGGCCCTGGAAAGCCTGGACGAGCTGGGAATTGCGAACCGCGAGCTGGAAACTCCCATGGAAAATCCCGTGGAAAAGCCATGAAACTCCCATGGAAAATCCACGATTTTGATGGGTAATCCATTGAAAATCAGACATTTCTAGATGGGAAATCCATGAAAAGCCACGATTTTTGATGGGTAAATCAGAAATTGATAGATGGGAAATCAATGGGAAAAAAAAACATTTGATACAGTAAGTATCAAGTCTTTTTTCACCGGGCATTTGCAACAGCTATTTGTGTCAAATTATCAAAAGCTATGCGTTGATCAAACGTGGCTTGCTTGAAAATCGACCGTTCATGGATGATGCTCCCACTTTCTAACCTCCATTTTTTCTTGGGATTGCCATGTTTGATTAGCGGATGGAAAAAAACTCTCGTTGCGCCTCCAAATCATATATATATATACATACATATATATATACATACATATATATATATATACATACACATATATATACATATATATATGATTATATATGTGGCACAGATGTGCACCAATGTAAATTCAAAAGAAAGCAATTCCATGTTTTCCATGTTTTCCATTTGAACTCCTGTTGGGTCATGAGAATCTCAAGGATCGGTGCCACCGATGCCGAAAAATCAGGGAGAGCAACCCTTCGATAGTTGGCCGACTGTCTGAATGAGCCCCATTCAGTGTTTCTTTTTTATGAATTTTTACGTGTTTTACAAATTTTACTAGGGAAGATGATGATAACACTTTTCAGCAGCCTACAGTATTTTCCCACAAACCCACTTTGTCAGAAATCTGGATCTCGCAGATCCACAGTTACTGGAGGGTATTGGCCAGAATCATTTTTTTTGGGGTTCTATCATGTTCTATCCGCCAAATCCATCTTAGTTGGCTCATTACATCCCCATGTTTGTTGAGCCAACTGCAATTGGGTATGGATCAAAATGTTGGGCATTCCCACCTTTATCTGGTAAATTTCTGCAGCAAGTTGCGTCTTCGTCAATCCCGGGAATGTGTTGCTGAGTGTTCAGGCATTTCACTTATCCTCTGGTTATGTCACAATAGCTATTGAAAATGGCCATTTATAGTGGATTTTCCCATGAAAAATGGTGATTTTCCATAGTTATGTTAGTTTACCAGAGGGTATCCAAAATGTTATTTGTTAGTTAGATGCTTGGTTCACAGTATGCAAAATCAGCTCTTCCAAGATCCTCTCTGAGCAATTTTGGCTAGCTAGACTCAATTTCCCAAATTTAGATTTAGTTGTCCCAATTTCCCGAATTAGCTAAGCTAACCCATTTACCCTCCGGCAATCAAACATGGCAATGGAAAATCCACCATTTAGTTCGCTGATTTTCCCATTGACACTTCTATTTTGTTCGGTGATTTTCCAGCTTGCCATGTTTTAAGTACCAAATGGTAAATCAATTTATCACCATGAATCACCATGAATCACCACCTTTAAACATTGTTAACCATTAATCACCATTAATCACCATTGTCACAAGAACAAATCTCATCTCTATGGGATGTTTCCCATAGAAAACGTCCCATGAATTTCCTATGGATTTTCCCATTTATCACCATAGCATGCAGTTCCGTTTTGTCATTTTTTTTCATCGTTAATCATAATCACCATCAATCATTGGAATCATTGTTAGCCATTAATCAATATTAATCACCAAAATAAGGAAGATTTTTCTCAGATGAAGCACATTCTAAGTGTTGAAACCCTCCTAAAATGGGAAAAAAAAAATCATCATCATCGATCCAAGTCAACCCACCTCCACAGCCACCCTTTCCACCTGGGGATCATTGATGGAGCAAGGCAACCCGGGGATCATCAAGATGGAAACCATAGGGAAAATGGTGTTTGTTCACGAAGAACATTATGAGGATCTCATGAGGTAAAAACGAGCTGATTTATGACCTAAGTTGCTGGGTTTATAACACCAATTTGTTGGATTCCAAATGTACGTTTATGGTACGTCCATAACACCAGTTGATAGGGTTTATAAACCAGCAAACATACGGGGGAGCCACACATTCTAGCAACCCCCAAAAAGGTAAAGACAAATCCATTACCAGTCGTTTCGAGAATAAAAATCACAGAGTGATCGCTAGTCCAATCCTCACGTACTGGTTTATCTTGTTGGGGGTTACTATCACGAAAATATGAAAATCATCATCCAACATGGGGGAAACATGGGGAAACTATGGAAAATTAGGCTCCAAAAATCTCCGCGACAAGAAAAGCTGAAATCTGAAAGGACTTTCAAGCCATTTCAAGCTAAAAATATGGTGGCATTCCAACTTGGTACCCAAAAATGGACTTCTCTATTCCTCAAACTGGACAAAAAAATCATGATCCAAATTACAGGTCATGTTTATTATTTTCATTGGGAAACTCCATGGTGAAAAAAGGGTGTCTTCCTATTAAAGATCTCCAAGTCAATTTTTCACTGTTCTAAGTTAGGACTGGAGTTTAAGTTTACTACCCTCTGGTAATTTAACATAGCTATTGAAAATGACCACAGAAATAGTTGATTTACCCATTAACAATGGTGATTTTCCATAGTTGTGTAAACGTTTAGCCGAGGGTATCACAAAAACGATCGTAACTTGAGGGTGACCTTTCCACATACCCATTCTCCGTTGTGCTGAGCCTGGTTGTATATTATATCATCACGTATCCCCATACATCCCCATGAAATCCTCTGAAAAATCAGCTTTTTGTTGGTCAAATCCCACTAAATCACCATTAAATCAGCTCCCAGTTGGTTTATGTTGTAGTTACCAATATCCCATTATATCCCCATTGTGTACCATTATATTCCATTGTGTACCATTATATTCCATTGTGTACCATTGTATCTCATTGTGTACCATTACATCCCATTATGTCCCATTACATCCCATTATATCCCAATATATCCTATTCTATCCCCGTTACATCCCATTATGTCCCATTACATCTATATATTTACATCCCATTATATCCCCATTGTTTCTCATTTAAGAAATACGTATCCCCATGATTACTTGCATATCCCATATCGATTCACCATGTCTCTTTGTTTCGGTCGACTTCCCGGCCTTTCATCGGTTCCATGGGTGGCATGGCGTTCAGCGGCTTTGGAGGGCCTGATTTAAGGAGCGACCCGGAAATCGCGCTTGGGAGTTTCAACGGGCTTTCTCCCATTTCTATCCGTTCATATCCATTTGCTGTAATATCATATTGTATATTGATTCAAATTGATGTATATTGTATATCCCATCAAAAAAAAACATGAAATTCCATGAGTATTCATGAGTATTCATTTCATATTCATATCTGTTTGGTAAATCCCCGAAATCCATCGAAAACCTATACCCTCTGGTAAACATACAAAAAACTATGGAAAATCACCATGTTTAATGGGAAAATCCACGATTTCTATGGCCATTTTCAATAGCTATTTTGACATAACCAGAGGGTAAATCCATGGCTTTTCAGATCACCCAGATCTCTCGCAGCCTGCAGCCTTGGTGAAGGTTTTATTCTGCATCTCTTCCTTGGTGGGAATGGCCTACGATGCGCGGCCGAAACGTTGAGGCAACAGGGAGAACATCTGGACGCGACAGGCCAGAAATGGCATAGAAATGGCTAGGAATATCTTACTGGTTGGTGGTTCCCCCGAGTTTCTGAAAACAAGCTGGTGGCTGATATATAATAATAGTGGTTATAATACCAATAATAGTGGTTATATATGGTTATATGATGGTATATATATATACTATACTGGTTGGTGGTTGACCTACCCCCCTGAAAAATGATGGAGTTCGTCAGTTGGAATGATTATCCCATATATGAACTGGAAAAGAAAATTCATGTTCCAAACCACCAACTAAGACTGACCATGTCTGGTGATGTCCTAGAAATACCTCTTTTTTTTGGAAAATCTTATGGCCGAATCCAATGGGATCCGTGTTTTTGTTTGTAGCTGGTTGTTGGGCTATCCGAACTGAGGATATGTCCATCCCATGGATGCCATCCATCAGGCTTCTTACAGAAGCCTAAAGAACTCAAATCCACACATTTGTGGGTGCAGTGATATAAAGCTAGGTGCATAAATTTGCATCTTACCAGACATAGGAAGACGACCATGACTTTGGAGTTTGGAGTTTTTCTCAAGACGATCCAGCGACCGTATATGAATAGATCAATAGATTCAATAGATCCGTTAGAATCCGTTACATTACACCAGTCTTTCTTGGGAATTATAGTGGTTATATATGGTTATATGGTTATAATAAATAGTGGTTATAATACCAATAATAGTGGTTATATATGGTTATATATGGTTATATGATGGTGTATATATCTATATCTGGTTGGTGGTTTCAACCTACCCCTCTGAAAAATCATGGAGTGAAAGTCAGTTGGGATTATGACATTCCCAATATTTTCTGGGAAAGTCATAATCCATTCATCTTCCAGTCACCAACCAGATCATTAATCATTACCATTAATCATCATTAATCACTATTAATCATCAACTATTTAACCACCAACCACCAACTATTAATTACCAACCATCTTCCAGTCACCACCAACCATTTACCCTCTGGTAACTAACACTTCCCGATCGAAAATCGAACTCAACAGACCACTCCCAAAGTGCTAGTTGGATGCCCCAAATGCCGATGCTTTCATCTTCGGGCTGTTGCTGCCCATCTATTTGGCGTTGTTCCAATGGTTCTATGTTCAAGGCGTTTTGGAGCCGTCCGTTCTGAAAAATCCTACTGGAATCCGATCACCCGGCGTAAGAATGGTGATCCACCCTCTGCAAATTGAACACTTCGCTATGGAAAATCACCATCTTCATCGGAACCACCTGCTCCAGGTAAAGCCAAAACTTTGGGGCCTAATTTTGGGTATATATATTCACTTATCACCCTTAAACTGAATCAGATGATCAGAGTTATTGTTTTATTGTGTTTTATTGCTATCAAAATATATATGTAATGTATCATTATGTATCTATGTGTGGGATAATGTTTCGTACACAGGTCGACGATCATAACTCCCTGAGAATGGATTGCAACGACTATGTCGCAATATTCACGCTATGGAGAATGACTCAACAGTGGGGCTAAGCAGATTGCCCGTGGCGCGTTTTCTCGAACGCTTTCAGCGATCCTTTGCTATCAGCATGCCAGCTGGTTGATTAATGATATTTATATAATGGGATATGGGATAATAATATGGTATAATATCTGATAACTATTGATTATTCATGGAATATTGATGGGATGATTCTGGAATGGGATGATTCTGGAATATACCCTCCGGTGTCATCCGGGGTGGCAGGAAAATCCACGAACTTCCGCCGCGCCTGCATTTTCGGCAACCCCTCCTCGGTGCAAGGATTGACACCCCTTCTTGGATAGTGTAGAGAGGACGGAAATCCTTGGCCTTTGGGCTGCACAACTTTTTTTGGATTCTGTTGGAAACATCCCAGGACATGTGTGGATTAAATCCCAAAGTTTGTTGGTTAAATCCAGGTTTGTTACAGGCAAATTCCCATAAATTCACATTAAACCCAGATACCTTGCCAAAAAAATATGTGCTTGGTATACATCAAAATTGCAAACTCTAATTGTACTAAACAAACCTTCATGAAGGTGTAGCCAGTTCAATGGTTTCCCCATCTTTTACTGATGTTCTATTCAGATTTAACGTCCAAAACCTTTGCATGAACAGCAATTAGGAGGTTTCCTAAAAAGGGGGATCCCTTTTAACCATGGTTCTCAATACGAAAATTACTAATGATTCTCACTACTAAAATGATCGGATGATATCGGATGAATTGGGGCAGCCCCATCTTCGACTTGAAAACAAATCCAGTCCCAGGCCGCTAATCCAGTCCCAATAATAAGAGCAGCAATGCTTTGGGCATATTAACCACCCAGAATCCGTAGGGAATTATGCATCATCTGGTTGGTGGTATACCTACCCCTCTGAAAAATATGAGTTCGTCAGTTGGGATTATTATTCCCAATATATATGGAAAAATAAAAAATGTTCCAAACCACCAACCAGATCATCTATTGTTAATAATGGTTCATAATACTTCCATGCTGAAGAAGTCCTAACAAACATCATATCCAATCATCAACTCTGAAGACATCAATTATGAACAATCCCCTTAGTCATCAAAAACATAATAATGGCTTGTTAAGGATCTATTCATCATCTATTGTTCATAATAATTCCAGTTTTAATGAGCCCTTAACAAACCCTTATCTAACCATATAACATAACATTGCCTAACATAACATTACCCATAGTTAGTACAATATCTATGGTTTGTTCATAATAGTAACCATCATAATTGATTAACCCATATATATATAACTCATATATATATATATTCACCCATATGACCTATATAACCTATATATGTCCATACCCTCTAGTAAACTAACATAGCTATTGAAAATGGCCATTTATAGTTGATTTACCCACTGAAAATGGTGATTTTCCATAGTTATGTTAGTTTACCAGAGGGTAACATTAACCCACCGTGTCCTTCTTTTTTTAACGGACAAGATCTCTCGCCAAGCATCCGCTAGTGGAGGAGGCACAGCAGGCACAGCAGGCACAGCAGGCACCTGGACAGTCTCCAGGGCCACGCTGGGATATGCATGCCATGTGTGAAATATGAATGTAATATTCCGGGAATATGAAATATCATATATATATATATATAATGTTATATTATATTATATTATGTTATATTACATTACATTATATTATATTATATTATATACATTACGTGAATATACATTACGTGAATATATATTACGTGAATATATGTATATATATATATATATATATTGCGTATATATAATTTAATAATAATATTGGTAATATTATGTAACATCATGTATATAATAATATGAACAATATGTGATGTGTATATATATATGTATATGATTATATGTATATATATATTATAGATTGTTATACACATTACATGTTCATTGCCTTTGTTCATTGCGGCAATACCATGGCTTTCCATGCTGCCAACCTGCATCTGCAGGCCACATATCATAGTGGTGGTTCCCTAGCAGCTAACATCATATCATTTGCTACGTAAATAACAGTGGTGGAAAACCATAGGAAAACCATAGGAAAACCATAGGAAAATGGAGGTTTACCCGGCCTGGTGAACTAACAGTTTGCTATGGAAAGATCCACCATTCTTAATGGGAAAATCCACGATTTCAATGGCCATTTTCAATTGCTATGTTAGTTCACCAGAGTGTATATAGAGTAGTTTGCATGTACTCATATGTACATATTTGTTGTTTAAGCATCTTAAATGTTGAATTAAATGTATGGGATTGTTCAGACTGTCCAAGACTGCCGTTCGAATGGCAGAAAATTATGTTAGACCGTTTAGATTTTGAGATACCAAAATGCGAGACAACCCCATGTATTCATATATGCTTTCAACATGCGACCTATATCCCACATAGTTAGAGAAGGGTTGAATCCATATATAGCGTTTAAGCCAGAGAAAGCCCATTCCATCCCCGTCAAAACGCGCAACTAAGGTTTGCTCAGTCCGTTGTCATTGGGAGTCGTATCCCCAAGTTGTGGATAGTTTTCTGCGATTCAGTATCAACCCATGAACACTCAAACTGAATCTATAATTTTCACCTGGATTGTCCTCCAGCAATCAAACATGATGGAAAATCCATATGAAAACCCATGGATTTAGGATGATTTTCCCACATTTTCGTAGGTTTTCCCATCTTTTCCCAGTTTTTTGTCCCAAAAACAGGGGGGTTCCAATCGCCATGCGGCTGCATTTTGGGCCTGCCTGCGGCGCTGGCACCGGAGCAGGCACTGGCACCGGAGCAGGCACTGGCGCTGGCGCGTTGAAGCTGAAACTGATGCCTTGTTTTGGCTCAGGCACCGCCTGGCGTGGTGCTTACACCCGAGGAAAACCCTGGTTATTCCATGAAAAAAAATGGGTGAAGCCTCAAACCAACTACCCTCGTGGTGATTGTTTTAGATCTAAAATTTAAAGCAGGAGCTCCCAGTCAATTGCCGGTTAGATCCCAGGGAATCATCAAATACAGTGCTTGAAATATGTTTTTTGTCATGGGGATATGCCAATTGTTAATTGTTGAGCTGACAACATCAGATTTTTGAATATTTATATGTATATATATATATACATATCATAATATATTATAATATATATATATATTAGATTAAATATAATACATGATATAATATATATAATATAATATATATAAATATAAATATTATATGAAATAATATATTTATATTATATTAAATATAATATATATATATATATATATTATAATATATATATAATATAATATATAATAGATATAATATAATGTATAATATATATATATATTATAATATATATATTATAAATATGTATATTATATATATATATATGATCCCAGGTCTCATGATGGTGGCCGCAGCGTAGGAGCCTGTGGTGTCGCCAATAGGAACCCTCAGAAAGATTCCGGAGTTCTTGATGCAAAATGGGAATCTCAAGGCCCTTGCCAGGCTTGACATTCCGTGCTCCGTCCCTGCTGTGAGTCACAGCAATCCTTTTACGGAGCAGCGGCTCGCTTCTCCAGTGCTCGGAACAGACGGCGTATATGCGTCATGCCGGAGCTGTGGCATGAGATGAACGGAACAAAGCCATACAAATAGACCTATACATTGCAAATCATCACCTATACATGTATGTATATATATATATCATACTTTTTTTTACAGACTGCAAACAGGAGTGAAATCCGCTGCGGCAGCATGCTAGCAAATTCAAATATCATACATAGATATATATGAAATTAATGAAATATCGACAAAAAGAGATAGAAATAGAGAGAGACAGAGAGGACATGTCACCTTCTCCAGTTGGGATGCTGCCGAAGCTGGGGCCATATTGTACCCCATGTTAGCATCTAGCAATCCAAAAAAAAAACAGTTTGGTTTCATCAAACTGTTATATGTTTTAAAAAAATTGGTTTCTTGCTTCACCCAGAAGGTCGGGTTAGATCCTAGTACTCTTCACTATTGTGAATAAAAAAGTTGTATCAATTATATCATCAAATATCATGAAATATCTTCATCATTGCCAGTAATTCCTACATTTTTTAGGGCTCAATCCGCATTTCCATTGGTTAATCATGCTTAGAATCTTAGAAACATCGCATTTTTTGACAAACCCACGGTTTCTGGTTTCTATCCCAATTTCATGGTGCATAAATGCTGCTTAAATCGCCAACTTTGTTGGTTTTTAAGCTCCATTTAGTACTCAAAAATCCATTGAATTCCCCATCATATCCCCAAAAATCCATTGAATTCCCATAAATCACCATTCAAATCACCATTTCTGTGCATTAAAAACTTACTGGTGCTTAGTAGGGAATGGATGGGTTGCTGGGGGTTGCTGGGATTATTGATAGTGATGAAATGGATCATTCCCTCATTCCCTGCTAAGCCTAAGCACCAGTAAGTATTGATATAGTTATAACTATTAATCATATTATAGTGATTAAGCATATTATAACTATAGTTGATTACCATTAACCATAGATTATTAATCATTCCCTAAAATATCACCCAAATCACCATGAAATCCCCATGTTTTCACCGAAAAAATCCACAAATCGGCACCTCAGGCACCGCGGTCAGCGCCGCCGTGGCGGCTTCGAGGAATTCCTGGGAAAACCCCCATGGTAACGTGGGAATATCGTGGGAAGATCCTGGGAAGATCGTGGGAAAACGTGGTTTTCACTGGGATTTTTGGGTACCTGGGGTAACTTCGAATATGTTTTTTTGATGTTGTATTGGCTTGATGAGATTTTTTCGTATGTTTTTTGGGATCATGGATTTCTTGATCGGGATGAGAATAAAAAAAAGTTGACTATAGAGGGATACATGTATGAAACCCTTCATGTTTGTGAAACGCTTCATGATTGTTATCTCCCCATCTTCGATCAATGCTTAGTTCATGTGTTCATCATGGGACTATGGGAAAATCATGGGGCAGAATGGATATATAAAGTACCCGGCCTGGCAATTTCTTACATAGCTATTGAAAATGGCCATTGAATAGTGAGTTGTCCCATTAAAAATGGTGATGTTCTAGTTTACCAGAGGGTAAACCTCCATTTTCCTATGGTTTTCCTATGGTTTTCCCATTATATAAAACCTCCATTTTCCTATGGTAAACCCCATTTACCCGGTAAATTACAGAAGATCGGGTTCATACAGCCCCGTTGGGGATGGTTCACTATCGGCTTTGCCTCATGGGATATGGGGATTGGTTTTTTAATAAGATGGAACCAATCTTCGTGGCTATTCTAGTTTGGTTGATGTGGTAAACCCAATGCCATAGACCTAGCATTTGGGGATAATTTTGACAACCCATTTATCGTAATATTAAATATTGACGATAGTTTATTCTTGGACATAGGACATTTATCTATATGTGTTCATGGATTTTAAGGATCTTAACATGTTTTAACATCCCAGAATGTGTACGATATAAGTCCACATAACAAAAACACCTTCTGGGGCAATGAATGACAATTATCAATTGTAACCAGATGATTTAAGGCCAAACCTGGGAGACCACCATTCAAAAAAAGAAAATATGTAGATTCCGCTCGAGGAAAAAAACAATGGTGAATCTTGGATATAATGGGTAAGTCAATAGTGATTATATTGGTCATGTAATTAATGGTAAATTATTGGATATAGTGGGTATAGGGATTTCATGAAGTGTTTTCATGGCTTTTATTGGGAGTCAATGGGAATACAGTAATTTAATGGTGATTATAACAGTGGTTTAATGGGAATGAGCCAACAGAAATTGTAATTTGTGCTAACTTGTGGGATTTATAGAATGGCAATAGTGGTGTTAGAATGGTATATGATGATTAAAATGGGGATAAAGTTGATATAATGGTCTTGAAAGCTATGGTTCTCCGAGAAAAAATGTCTATTCTTATGTGCCCTGAAATATTTGCTTTTTTTGTGTATGCTATCCTGAAATATATTGCTGTTTCCACAGTTAAATATATATATATGGAATGGTTTTTTGAGGAGATCAAAACACGGAAATATTCTTCACCCCAAAAACACCGCTGTGTCCAGGCAGAACGTGTGAATTTGTGAATGTCCGGGGACAAAGTTTGGTTTCTTCAGGAAAAATATATGATGTTTCTTGGAAACATTGGGAATCTTGAGCTCGAAGGACGGGAATCCAAAACAAAAGGAGACGGTGTTAAGTCAGGAAAAGAGTGCCATCAATGGAACAGGAAGAAGTTTGTGAAGGAGGGGACGGAAGGTTCCCGATTCACCCAGTAATTTTGGGGGATAGCAGATAGCACATCTGCTAAAAGCAGGAAAACCAGCTGAGTGATCATCCCAAATATCATGGCAAATATATACTGCTAAATATACTAAGTAGACGAAATATGTGTATATATATATGCTAAATATACTAAATATACGATCAACTCCCACCATTTGCCCCGCTTCTGGAAGAGTTCGACGGGATCATTGTCATCATCATTATCATCATCATCATCATCATCAGCAACATCATCCATGTAGACTGTGGGGCAAATGGTGGGTGTTGCGTCTAAATATACTACTTTAGTATATTTAGTATACCAAGAATCTTCCAGGCTATCAACTAAAAAAAACATCCAGTAGAGTAGAGAATCATCACTGCCATTCATCCAGCCGTATCCCCGTCGTTGTGCTAGCCGGTCATCCCATAGCCGGCTTCGCCGAAGCTTATGGATTGATGACCATCCCCAACAAGCATTACAATTGACCCCTTTTGATGTGTAAATTATATAAATTATATACCATTTGGTTATATATAATGGGATAACCTCTAAATGAATTGATAATCTATATATATATACCATTTGGTTATCCCATTTTGCATATTATACTTTTATATAGACAAACACATGGGAGTATCCAATTTATGGGGGGGTACCCCTAAATCATCATCCATCCATTTATAGAAATTAGGATTTTCCATGATTTTCCACAAACTAAACCAACCAGCTAAAATAGGGCCACCCCCAGTTTTCATCCATTTATAGATTGGGATTTTCCCTTATAAATCATCCACCTCTCCGGCTACCCCCGATGGAAACCCCCCACATCAACCGCGCCCCGTTTGGAAATCCAGCTGCCTGTTGACCTTCAGACGCCACTTTCGGCAGCCACCTTAGCCCAAAACAAAAGGGCATACAAAGGCCCAACATCGGGATAAACATGCATATATAGATAGATATAGATATAGATAGATACAGATATGTATATATATATATATACATATACATATATATATATATATATTGGTAAATTGGTAAACATATTATATATATATATACATTAATGATATATATATATATACACGTTGTTGACTGTTTCCATCTAAATGTTTGTTTGACACGACCCATTTTGCTGGATGTCCTCAATTTCTTGGTTACATCAGCCAGTTTCTTGCTCGCAGTATCCCTAACTTTGTTGGCAGTCTATGATAGTATATCCATTCTTCGAATCAATCCATGTCAATCCCCAAAGATCCCCAAAGTGTAAGGATTGGAAAGATTTCGAATTACCCTCTGGTAAACTAACATAGCTATGGAAAATCACCATTTTCAGTGGGTAAATCAACTATAAATGACCATTTTCAATAGCTATTTTGACATAACCAGAGGGTAGTTGCTGGTCTCCACTTCCGTTTCAAGAAGTTCTTGGGGCTCATCATCCTGACTCTTGAGATTTGTCCAAATTGGTCATGGCTATCGGCCAAACTCACTTTCGCTTGCTTTGGAATCCACCCAAAAAGTACCCCAAAAACCACCTCATCCCAACACAAACTCCCTCCAAAAGTCCCCTAAAACACAAAAATTTCCAACCAAATCAAAGATCATCAACCCATCCCAAAATCCCAAAAACTTCACACAATTTTCCCAGACTTTTCCCCATCCCAACCCCCAACCGGCCCCAACCATCAACCCCCATCCTCTCCGTTCGGGCACTCGGTCATGATCCGTCTCATCTCCTCCGCCGCCAGGTTCTTCTCCGTGCCCGGCATGGCCTTGGCCACCACCTCGATGGCCTTGACGTTTCGAAAAAAGATTGGAAAATGTGATGGAAAAATGAAAAATGAAACAAAGGTCATGAAAAAGATATGGGAAAATGGATGGAAAAATGATTAAAAGAAAATGGTAATGGAGCTTAGAAACATATGGTTATAACTTAGTTATAGCTAGCTGATGGTTATGAAAAATGTAACTGGAAACATAGAACTGACTGATGGTCATGAAAAATTAAACTAAGGTTATTAAAAATGGAAAATGGATGAACAATTGTTAAAAGAAAATGGTAATGGAACTTAGAAACATATTGTTATAACTTAGTTATAACTAGCTGATGGTTGTGAAAAATGTAACTGGAAACATAGAACTAACTGATGGTTATGAAAATGTAAGTGGAAAAATGTAACTAACTAATGGTTATAAAAATGGTTATAAATGGTTAAAATATTGCAAAATGGTAATCTTCTTCCATGAGCAATGAAGTCCAAGACTGCGCTCTACGTGAAACAGATAAAATGCTGATGGAACTAAGAATGATATGGTGATAACTTAATTATAACCTACCAAAAAGATGAAGAACGTAATGGTTTTCACCTGGTTAACCTGGCTAACCTTCACATGTTCCAGTTTTACCTTAACTGGGTGATTATGTTCCAGAATGTGATGGTTATATCAAAAGGTAATGAACACGTAACTGGAAAAATGGTGAGAAAAATGTGACTGGATAATGTAACTGGAAAAATGGAGCTAACTGATGGTTATATAAATGTGAATGTGATGTGACGGTTGTATAAAAATGTCATAAAAATGTAACTGGAAAAATTGGTGAGAAAATGTGTCTGGAAAATGTAACTGGAAAAATGGAACTAACTAACTGATAGTTTTATCAAAATGCTGAGTTAAATGTTCCATGCTTAAATATGGTTTAAAAAAAGTAACTGGAAAATGGTGAGTTCGTCAACAAACACAGGGGGAATTTAAGTGACATATGCATTTAAGGGAGAAAAGTTCTTGGTTTAAAACTAGAAAATAGTGAGCGAAAATTGGGATCAAGTGGAATGGTGATTGAAACAACAAACATGAGGAGTCTAACCAGCTCAAACAACAACAACAACAACAACAACAACAGTCGTGGATTTTGCCCAGCAAAGCATGGATTTAACAACAAGAAAAACAAACCAGCTGAACTTCACAGCTCAACATCCGGATTTTACGCAGGAAACATCATCAGAACCAGCACTCGAGAGTTTCAATGATATAGAAAATACATAATACTGATATACTAACAACATATGAAAACAATCATTGTTATTCTTGATTAATCATAATATGGCAATCCAATATACAGTATATATATATACCAAATATCATTGTTGTTATTACCATATTCCTATACCAAAAATCTAATATACATCATATGCTTATGGGTCAAAAGCCTGGTACATTGCTAATTGCCCCAAGCAAGGCATAGCATCCCCAATCGCTTTTTCGGGGGATTCCCCAGCAGCAGACCGGACCAATGGGGATGATGAAACAGAGATTCTACTAGTCATATACGGAAGCCAACCACGGAAAAAAATATGAAACATACCCAAAATTGGCTACAGCTAGTCACTAGCTCATGTTAAGCTAAAGATCTCCAATTTTAACTGGTGAATCCAACTTCTTCCCTCTGTTTGGTCAAATCACTAGCTTCTTTGGGGCTTTCCTAATTCATGGGGCTGCCCCAATAGCTGGATGGTTTAGGGCAAATCCGATGATAGCTGGATGGTTTAGTGGTACCAATTATGGAAACCTCCCCCATTTGGATCTCCTAGTTTTTTTTCCAACCTTCTTTGGAAGCTGCCCAGGAAGGGGGAAATAATACCCATCCACACCTTGCCCCAAGGCCACATCAGATCGCACCTTGCTGACCCGGAAGCGGGCGACTTGCTCGGCTTGCTTCCTGGCCATAATGTGTGGCTAGTCCTGTTTCATGGTTGGTAAAGGTTGGGTTTTGGACGCAAATCCTTGGTAAATTCTGGAAAGCTGGTTTTATGCTTGGTCAATCTGGGGATTCTCATTGTACAGTGTGGTTATGTGTGGTTCATCCTGCATAGATGGAAGTGCAATCATCAAGAAAAAAGGACCGGTCATGGAGTGGTTTGCCACTGATCAATAAGCTTCGTAGAGCTGGGGAAGGAACAAAAATGGGTCTGTCTAACAATGCGTATCTCTGAAACCATTGCTTTAGAACAGTTAAAAATGGTGGGCATCCCCAATTTTCAAACAGATTCATGTTCATGAATGATTCATGTGCCACCACTTGCCTACCACTAGCTGTGAAACATGCAGCTTGTCAGCCAACTTCGAAAAGAACACCGTCCTGGTCCTTCTACCATCACCGAGGATAAAAACTTCGGAATCGAAACATTCCTTCTCTAGCCACTGGGTGGATGTTCTTCTAAAAATCGATCTATGTCATATTGTTCACCCCGTAGAAAATCTATGTATATACATATAGCATTATATACATATTTATATATATATATACAAATTCCCAACTAAATTGTGTCTCAATAATTCCAAAAGCCATGAAACTCCATGCCAGCTTTGCCCACACATTCCGACCCCGCGCCTCTCGAGGTCCGTCATCTCGTTCTCCGCGCGTTTGAGCGCTTCCTCCCGTTCGCGCTTTAAGGCCGCTTCCTTCTCCTCAGCCACGTCGCCACGTCATGATCTCCAGAAAACCCCACCGTGTTACCCCAGAAAACCAATGGGTGACAATCCCAGCCATGTGGAGGTGTGTGGAGGTGAAGGATTGAAAAAGGTGGCTATTCAAAGCATCACAGATATCCTCTGGTAAACATACAAAAAGCTATTGAAAATGGCCCATGTATAGTGGATTTTCCCATGAAAAATGGTGATTTTCCATAGCAAACTGTCAGTTCGCAGATGACCTGCTGGTGCCTTGTAGGCACGGCCGTAGGCCGAGTTTTTTCTTTGAGGGGTCACGTCCAGGAGGTCTAAAGGGATACTTACAATCCTAAACCATCCACTAAGTTAAAAAGAACCTGAAGTAAACTCACCTATATCTATGAAAAAAAACAATAAATGATCTTCAAAGAGCGGATTTGACATGTCTAGATACGCTACTGGAGGCGTTGTTTCAAGTTTTACTTATAGTTGTTCTCAGTCACCCTCCCAGCAATCGTGTGGCGTTTCAGCGCCTTAGGTGTCGGGTTTTCGTGACCCTCCGACAATCAAACATGGCGTGGACAACCCCCCATTTATGTCGATATTTTCCATGATGTTCCATTTACCCTCTGGTAAACTAACAGTTTGCTATGGGAAATCACCATGTTTAATGGGTAAACTCACTATAAATTGCCATTTTCAATAGCTATGTTAGTTTACCAGAAGGTAAATGCTCGGTGTTGATCGGGATTTTGATGCCAGCCATCTTTGAGTATACGATATTCCATTCATGTCCCTTTAATATACCATTAACATCCCGTTAGTATCAATTAATATCCAATAAATTCCTATTAATATCCATTAAGATGAATTGATATCCACTAATATCCATTAAGTATACCCATTAACATCCCATTCACATCCCATTCATATCCATTAATACCCATGAAAAATTCCCATTTCTTGATAGTTTAAACCTCCATTTCCATTTCGGCAATGACACCCAGCAGCTGTGCAGCACACCGCGCCTCGCGAGCCTTGCGATCTTGCTCCGCGATGTGCTGCGCTTGGTTCCGGTGCGTCCAGTTGAAGACCTGGTGACTCAACGATGAAGATGTCGAAGACGCAACGGGGAAATCATATGAGAATCATATTTAACATACACCCCTATATTACTATATACATTATGTATGGATATATGTATATATATATATACGTATATTATATGTGTTTATACATGTTACTGAATATGTACATGCTACTTAGTATGGAAACATATATATATATATATCAATGTATGTTATTTAATAATATGATATACAGTGTATATGGGATATCGCAGTAGTCCACAACCTTTAAGGAATATTCGGAGATCGGAAAATGTGTTAGAATGGTTTTGGGGGCATGTATGTATGTATGCATGTCTGTAGGTATGTAGGTAGTATGTGTATGTATGTGTATCTATGTGTATCTATGTGTATCTATGTGTATCTATGTGTATCTATGTGTATCTATGTGTATCTATGTGTATCTATGTGTATCTATGTGTATCTATGTGTATCTA
>Ga0126342_10002833_pt1 | contig 27776 bp, 30 predicted proteins | sample Cyp1metagenome_FD_92528 | JGI IMG/M metagenome (GOLD analysis project Ga0126342, IMG submission 92528) | Coral microbial communities from Lord Howe Island, Old Settlement Bay, Australia - Cyphastrea 1 metagenome | ecosystem: Host-associated > Invertebrates > Cnidaria > Coral ... | reverse complement strand
GAATTGGAAAAGTTTGTCTTGGGTTACTGTTGGCGAAAATCTTTGGGACCATTGACACCTCACCGATTTCTCGAAGAACTTTGCAAGGCCGTCAAAGCAATGAAGAGCTTCTGAGAAGAAGGATCAAAAGTGCTGCATCCCAAAAAAACACGAATTTATGTCAAAAAACGAAGTAGCTTTGGAGATTTTCAAAACCCTATTTTTCACGTCAACATGATAAAAAATGACGTTTCGCTGTAGCGAAAACGACATTTTTGTTGATGAAAAACTCCTAAAACCATACGGCCCTCTGTGGGTCGGGAACCAAGTAGTTTCAAACATGACTTTTCAGAATCTTGACGCTGAAAATGGCAGATCAGCAAAGGCTTGCGCCGCTGTTTTGGACATTGCTTTTTCTACGCATTGTTGGAGCTTCTTGGCTGATTTGTGCATGCGCAGAATGCCTGTTGCGCACGGACAACTGTTTGTGGCACAGTGTCTCGGTACGATTAGGTTCGAAGCTGACCTTGATGACAGGGTATTATCATCACCAGAATCTAGAATGGCCAGACTCACCAAAATCACCACAATCACTCGTTGCCTCTATGGAAATCTTCGCATCGAAACTTGCCTAAGGTTGCTCGGCGCTGTGTTGGCCGCCTATCTCTTCAGCAAAGTGAGACCCACAGACTTCGGGGTGCCGATGAGCGCACAGCACCTCCAAGAGCAATTGACACTTGGAAGAGAATGTGATAGAATGTGCATGTCGAATGCATGTCGCGCTTTGATCCTGTTGCATGCCATGTTCACGTGATCTTCAACTGACTATTTTGTTTTTTTTTGAGCCTGTGTAGCCTTTCAACCCTCGAGATTATGGATGCCAATGCGGATTTTGCGTTTCGCGGGGTTTACTTCAACTTGAAGATCTGGTCTTATCTGGTTCATGCACGCCTACGTGACATGCATCCAATATGTTAGTAGGCAGATGACTTGAAGTGGTTGGACAGCGCTTTCCTGAGGATCAGCGAGTTCTTGGGCCTTTCCATGCTGGTCCTGACGGTGGCATGCACCGTCTTGGGAGGTTGGGATTTACGGCTGTGGCAGATCAAATACGTTCGTCTTCGTCATATTATCAACAAAAATCCATTTTGTCTTCACTTGTTTCAAATAGGTTCCGCCACCGGAGCTCTGAGCATTGCTTGCTCCCTGGCGGCCATGAACTATGCGCTTGGTAACGTATCAGGTGCATTGTATTGTTGTGTCCAAATCGTTCCGTGTTTGGAATTTCAGTGGTGTCCAACTTTCGAAGCTGCAGAAGAGAGACGGCTAACGAGAAGACAACAGAAAAATGAGCATTAAGGTCACATTGGCATATGTAGATCATACCTAGACTGATTTGAACGATATTTGATGCATTCGCAACATGCGAGTAGAAAGCTTTTCGAGATGAGCCGATGCGCGAAGTTCTGCCAGGTGCCCATTTCGACCCTGCCGTCACCTGCGCTTTCCACCTGTCCGGACGTGACGCCAACTTTCCTGCCAAGAGCGCAGCTGTGTATTTCGTGGTATAAAAGGGTCACCCGCGTCCCCTGCGACATAACTACCTTTCGTGTCACCCCTTCTCAAGTATATAATATATATATATATATTATATTATATATTATATATATTATGATTGTTGTGACACAAAAATAGGTAGGAATGAAGCAGCTGAAAATCAAGTTCTTGCAGTGTGTTTCTTAGTTTTGCCACGAGGAAAGGCTTGGACGAGGGGCCTCGGCTGACCTGAAACCTCATGGCCCCACCCAAAAAACACCCAGCAACACACCTGCGAAAAAAAAAAAAGAAAAAAAAAGACACTTTTTCTACAGAGTTTCCTGAAGTATCACTGCCACAGCTGATCTGTTTACGGAACATTTTTTTGTTCCATATATTGGGGAATTTCATCATCCCAACTCACGAAGTCATATTTTTCAGAGGGGTTGGTTGAAACCACCAACCAGATATGTGTTTTAATTGATGTATTTTAAGCTTTCTTGTCCCAGTAAGATATTTGCCCTGATCCCGAGCTGCACCCGTTGCGTTGCTTGCATAAAGTTTCATCGGAAAAAATGATCTGTACGTAAATAGAAATAGTTTTTTTATGTTTTTTAAATATTTTTAAAATGATTTTTAATAGAAATAATCTGTATGCATGTGATTTTTCAATTGTTTTTATTCGGAAATCCTCGAACTAAATGTAAATTGAGACAGCTGTGAAAATCATGGAACTAAATCATCAACTCCCTACCCCCGACATTCAAGGCAACCCAATCTCATCGTCATGAACGCTTGCATGAGCGTGCCTTGGCTGCACTCCTGCGCTGACAGGATGACATGAGTTGGTCAACGTTGGTAAATTTTTGGTGGATGAATGGTTGGCCATGGACGAATTGAATACCCTCTGGTAAACAGCCACATAGCTATGGAAAATCACCATGCTATTAATGGGTAAATCCACTATTTCGACTGGGCCATTCTCAATAGCAAACTGTTAGTTTACCAGAGGGTATGACATATCTTGCTAACATTGACATGTTTATCATCTTTCAAATGTATAATCTGCGGAAGGTTAGCAATATTGGAAAGAGAGTAGTCAAGAAGCATGCCGCCCCTCCAAAAAAATGGCGTATATACCCACAACAACAACACCATGTTTTGCGATAGATTCCGATAGATATTCGTGGAATTATGTTTCTGGCTGGATTTTGTTTGATTTTTTTGTGGGTGCCCATTCTCAACCAAACCCAGTTGGTTGCTTGGTCGAATACCTTCGCTTTGCGCCACGCTGACCCGGCAAGGCCTATGAGAAATGCAGCCAATGGCAACGAGCTTTAAGTCGCTGGGCAATGGCGCCTTAAGCGCCTGTGTGATGAGTTGTCAAATATAGAGGTTTCCTAAAATGGGGGTACCCAAATAGCTGGATGGTTTAGAATGGAAAAACATCGTAAAATGGATGATTTGGGGATACCCCTATTTTACGAAAACTCCATATGGGGTTTTGTGATGATTTTACCATGAAACATATGGGTGGTCAACTAACAAAAACATGGTGATGCTGTAATTGATACCTTTAGCATAGCTATTGAAAATGGCCCATTTATAGTTGATTTACCCATTAAAAATGGTGATTTTCCATAGCTATGTTAGTTTACCAGAGGGTAATTGATATCATATTGGTGATGATTGAACTCAATGATTGAAGCCTCAAACATGTGGGGTTCACCTGCACGAATAGATGGGGAATTGAACTACGACCTGATGGTTGCATGAATTGCTGAGAGCCACCGCCCGGATGAACGTTGTTTTACAGTATCATTTTCTAAACTCATGTGAATTGAAACCTTTTTATTCAGTGAAATCAGTGAACATGTATACGTACTAAACTTCAAACATTGCATATACATGCATATATAGTGACACATTCTGTGCATTCTGTGTGGACATATCCGGATTTTTAGCCCTTACTGACTGCTCCGTTGGTGTGGGATACTCTGCTGTGGGTTTTCGTTCGGCTTTCTTTCCAGAGACTTTTCCGGGGACTTTCCGGTCGATCTTTCAGGTCGATCTTTGACACACTGGCTGACCCGTGTTTTGATTTATTACATATAGCCATCAACAAAAGTAATAGTGATATTATTACAAGACATGTGGGACCTAAAAATTACTTGCCTATTTTTTGTTGATGGCTCATGTGATTGCTAAACCACACTGGCTATAGTAATATTTATTATCAATATTACTGGTTATAGTCAATGTCATTGCATTATCAATATTACTGGCTATTTTAATATGGCTATAGTCTTGGAATCACGATTCTTTGCCCAGAGTTTTTCGAGATTTCTGATGTCACACGTCCATCCTTTCGCAGGTCTTTTTGATGCTTCGCAACGTGCTTTTCAAGTGGATGATATCAGTTACACAGCGGCCTTCAGTGCTTTGCAACAAGGCAGGGGAGTGGCAAGCTGAGAAAATATTGCTTGAGTCCGGTGAGCCCGTGTAGAAGTCAATTCTTCTTGTGGATCAAATATGGAGTCTACTGGGTTTATCCATGAAATCAGGAATCGTTACTTGATAAGTTATTGAATTCATTATGATGTATAGTTTTTGTATCAAACCCTTAAAAGGTTTGTGTTCTTTCTGAATGAATATTATTTTGATTCATTCCCTATTGCAATGGGACAAAATGGCGGATGTCCCAAAAAAACACGTGTTTATGAATCACATTGACATACAATGACACACACACACACACATATATATACATAGATGAGGACATCGAACCAAACAAAAGAACATGAAGGGGCAAATAAAAAGAGAATCCTGGGTAAAGCGAAGAAAATCATAGGTGAAACATGAAGAGAATCCATGGATTAGACGCAGCCAGGTGGTGGCTGGCTGTGTGCCTTGCAGCTGAAGGCTTCCGGTCGACCTTGCCTGGAGGTGGTCTGACGGTTTTTTTCCGGGTTCCGATTTGTGTTACGAAATCGGCAGATGTTTAAACTTACCCATTGGTTATTTAACGTAGCCGTTGAAAATTAAAAAATTAATAAATAATCATAAATCATCTATAAATGAACCATTTCCAATAGCTATATGTTAAATAACCAGAGGTTAACTATTGCTTGTTATTCGTTGGAAGCCATTTGGAAGCCATTGATACTTACCATCGTTGGTAGATAGGTCCAGGTTTGACATTGTAATTTTGTAGAGCTGGGAACTCCCGGAACTCGAGGTTTAAAACTTCGGAAAATCATGGAATTTTCCATGGGGAATTTTCAAGCTAACGAAGTTGGAATACCGGAGGGTAACTTGTTTTTGCAGGTTGATATCCCGATATACCATGATATACCAATTCTATTCTAGCGTGCTCCTGGAAAAAAGCCACTAAGTACCTACCAGTCGTTGCTGATACATCCCTGAACATTAATATGGACATCCCTAAAATGCCGAAATGGCAGATGGTTTTGGAAATGGCGGCACAAGTGGATTTAAAAAAGCGGTTGGTGATCTCATTTTCACCATTCTATTTGGATCTATTTGGAATGATCGTCCAAATCGACGGTCGTGCTTCTTGATCATTGGATAATCCAATTGGATGTGCATTCCAGTTGGCATTTGGATGATGACCGTGGCTTCAGTCACCCACTTGGTGGATGATTGCATACGCTAATTTTCACCACTTGCGATGATGGCTAAGATGCACGTCCTACTTCGAAACTCGTAAGAGCACCCCGTTTGGTGGGTGCTTATCCCATTTTGAATCGGAATGACCATTCTCATTGATGGTCAACAGTGCTTACTTTTTTTTGTGGTTTCAGCCCTTGCATTTCTTGGGATCTATGATGAAATATGACATAATAGACATATATGACAACTAATTACGAAACACTTCAGAAACAATTTTTGAAACACTTCAGCAACAATTACGAACCTTTTTTCAGACATATATGTATATATATATATATGTGTGTGTTTCTAACATGATTTGTTATGCTCCCTTTAAGATATGCTCATGTCCTCGGTATGTCAGGCAGCCGTTGGACAAGCGTTCCCCTGGCATCTGTCCTCACAGCTACTTCAATCGCTTCGGACAGCCTCGGGACGTCACTCAGAGGCGATGAAGGTCTCGGGTACCTTTGGTGAGGCCACACGAAGTCGGCTAAGTTGAATTATCAGGTGATATTTGGTGAAAACGAATGGTTTATTGGGAATATAACATCATAATTTGGTGATATTTGGTGATATTTGGTGAAAACTAAGGTTTATTGGGAATATAACATCATAATTTACGAGGCAAGACGCCGCGTCGCATAAAAAGCAGCCCGCAAAGGCCGCGTCGCCTGCGTCGAAGTCCTCCTGAAAGAGGCGTCGAGAACGACATCGAAGACCACAGAGGCTCGGGGCCGCAGAACTCTTTTGCTTCGAATTAAATTTTAGATGGTTTGCGCCAAGTGTGCGCCACAAAGGGTCTTATTGTTAACCCATTAATTACTTGAATGAGTAATGAGTAATGTTTTTGCAACGCCTTTTCTAACCCAAAAATCCTTTAACCCTAAAATCTTTCAACCCTAAAATCCTTTGACTCAAAAATCCTTTAGCCCCAAATCCTTTGACCCTGAAATCCTTTAACCCTAAAATAGTTTAACCCTAAATCCTTGAACCCTAAAATCCTTTAGCAAAAGCGGGAAACAAAAATTGTAAAAAAGGGGTCTCGTGGGGGTTGGAAGAAACGCGAACGTAGACTAGAAAAGGGGAAACAAAGACCAAAAAAGGGGTCTCAGTGGGGGGTTGGAAGAAAAAAGGGGTCCCAGTGGGGGTTGGGGCTCAAAAGCGGAAAACAAGCACTTAAAAAAAGGTTCTTAGTGAGGGGTTGGAAGGAAAAAACGCCAACATAGACTAAAAAAAGGGGTGTCAGTGGGGCTTGGGGCCCAATATAGGGAGGGAAAGACTTAAAGAAGGGGTCTCAATGAGGGTTGGAACCAAAAAAAATGCCAACGTAGACCAAAAAAGGGGTCTCAGTGGGGGGTTGGAAGAAAAAACGGCAAACTTGGATTAAAAAATAGGGATCCCGGGTGGGGCTTGCGCCCAAAAAGTGGGAAGCAAAGACCAAAAAAACGGGTCTCAGTGGGGGCTTGAAGAAAAACACAAACGTCGACCAACGTAGACCAAAAAAGGGGTCCCAATTTTTTTGGTTTTGATCCAAGGTTTTGACGGCGACCCTAAAAATGTCGGACTCTAAACCCAAAACCCTATATTCCCTACAACATAAGAAAATGAGACTTTCTATAAGAAAATGAGACTTTCTAATTTTGTTTTTGAGAAAATGAGATTTTCTAATAACTAATATAAATTGATTCAAAAAGAACATATGTTAAGAACACTAAATAAATAATGCATGCGTAAGAAGAATTTTCCTTGTTGATGTAATACACAAAATGCAAATGCAAGATCTGATTTTTTAACACAATTAGATAAACTGACTCAAGAAAATTCTGATCTTCAAATACAAAAGATGAACTTGAGAAAACTAAAAATGTTTCTTCATTTTTTGACCAAAGAATTCGAAGCAAAAGAGTTCTGAGGCGCTGAGCCTCTGTAGTCTTCGATGTCGGTTTTGGGGCCTGCTTTCAGAAGGACTTCGACGCAGGCGACGAGGCCGTCGCGGGCTGCATAATGCAGCGGCGTCTTGCCTCAGCCAGTGGTGCGATAATACATCTCATAACATCTTATAACTATAGTTAATGGAATTATAGACCAACTAACTAACATCACTGTGAGGCTAACTATAGTAATAATAGTAGCAATTTTCAACTCAAAATGGCGATTCAACGAGCAAACAGTTGGATTGGTTTGATCTTTACATATTTCAGAGATATGTCTGCATACATTGCCCGTGTTGGAGGAGGGGTCTAGCAACGACTACTGGCCCATTTAAATCCAGTACTTGTAGGGGCCCATCGGTATTTGAAGAATTGGATCCCTCAAAATGTTCTCACAAAAAGTTAAAAACCCTAACATGATGCTCCGCTGGTGGTAGGCTGCATCTTGTTATGAATCCGGTTGAGACCTCACAAATTGGAACTATTGTGATTTTAGCCAACAATGATGTGGGTTTAACATGGTTTAACCGACTAAAATTGGGGCCTGAACCAGCATTGATTTGAGATTGCTGCGCAGTGACTGGTTCCTGGGGGCAAGTAATCAATCTGGAACGGAAACCTCTAGCAACCAACGAGTACAAACACATTTTAATGGCAGGGTTTATTTGCTTAATCAACATGTCGCTGGAAATACATGCAAACGCAACATTTTCTTGTGCTTAGTCCGCTGAGTATACCAATTGAAAGTCCCAATTCTGATCCCAAGTGTTGGCTGGCTAGTTCAAAAACCCGCCGGAGGTCTTTTCAGTGCCTTTGATGTTGCTACGTATCTTGGGTCAATCCCTACTCTTTTTGTTTGAATCCCGAGTTTTACCATATTTTTACCACACGTTGATGAATTTCACGCGCATTCTGATGTTGGTCCTTGCAAGAAATTGCTGAAACATAGAACCAAGTCCAAAATCACAGGGTAAAACCACCCAGAGGATACCTCAGAGATAGCAGGTTAGGGATATCCGCCACCCAGGTGCCAGTACATTAAGCTCCACTTTGATGCTATCTGCCATGGCCGAAGCTTTGGCTTGGTCCAGGGCCATGCACGTGTACGTGTCGACGCAACTTCCAGGCGGGGAACAAACTAAATGGACAAAGTGTAGCCGTAGACGCCAATAGAGATCTCAATTTTGAATGATTTTGGGCCTTTTGGAGCCTATCAATGGATTGATGTAAGGGAACAATTGTGGGAAACCATGGTTTTTACCATGAAGTATCGCGGGTGTCTGTATTTTTTCCATTGAATGTGAGAGATTAGATGGGTAAGCACCATTGATCCAGCTGGAAATGAAACGTTGAGGGGATCAACAAACCAGTCAGGGCACCCGAAAATGGAGGGGAAGGATGTAAAACATGAGGCGCAACCAACAACTACCAAGGTTTCAGCTTGTTTCAACACTGGGTTTTTGGATCAACGAATTTTCCCAAGGTAATCTCGGCAATCTCATCTGGTCCAATGCAGCGATGGTGGCAAATGGAAGGGTCAGCCGCTGGCGTGGTGTTCTTCAATTACTTGGCAGCACAAGAGATGCCACCAGCTATCATGAAGCAGCATCTTCCTGCGAACTAGGCAGCTGAGTCTTGACCCTCAAAAGCTGTTGTGGAAACTATTGAAACCACGAGTTTGGCCATTTGGCCGCTTCCGGGAGCAGAATCTTTTGCTTAGGAGGCCACGCATACCACCGGCCAATTGTCATGTAGTATGAGTCTAGGCAAGGATTTGGCTTTGAGCCATCGGAACCATGTGGAATCATCATTTAGCATCAACCCTGCTCATTTTTTCCAAAAAATCATCACCAGCTGAAACCAAGGGCCTCCTCTCAGCCTGCCCTTGTCGAAGGTGGTCAGTCCTTGCTTGGCCTCGGCCTGCTTTCAGAACTTCAAAATTGGACCTTGCGCCGCTTGCGCGTTGGAACTGCCTGCGGGAGCCGCAGCGTCTGAGCCATCCTGGCCGTGGCCTTGCGATGCGGGTTGAGACGCTGAGCCGTTCAAAAGGTTGATGATGGTTGATGTTCTTTGGAGATTTTGACAGACGAAATTGTTTGAAATGGTCAAGTTGACCGACATACAACTCACTTGAATACTTGGGTTCCATGAGGGTATATACGCTTGATGCTTGGTAATTGCATGGTGTTTCAGTTTACAAGTTCAATCAGGATGCAACCCATAGTGAGAATCTCCATCAAACAACCAGCGGAACCAGTTCGCAAATACTTTGGTAACTTGTCAGTTGTGAAAGGTGAGGAAGCCATCAACAGGTCTTTTTTCCATTCACGCACCCACATGCAAAGAATCAGACCGCCGTTGTTTTTTTTGGGGGGTCCTTGATTTTGACCCATAGCCCAACTGGCAAGAACATCTGGTTGGTGGTTTCAAACATTGCTTTTATTTTTCCATAATATATGGGATAATCCCAACCCCATTGACTAATGTTTTTCAAGATGGCTAAAGCCACCAACCAGACATTTCTTGAAGACAGATTTTCGCTGAGCTACTCAGCTACTGCCCTTGGGAAAAGAGGTGTCACTTCTGGGGCTTTGAAGTTGTGTTTCAAAGAGGTTTATCAAGTATCGAAGCCGATCATCGTGCAATCCCGAGAATGCTTTGCTTCAAGTTCCTATGCATTTTCATGATATTTCATGCGTGCTTCATGCCCCCCAAAACCAATCAAAAAAACAAAACATTGCTTGGCTGAAACTGAACATCTTGTAAGATCCTCAAGAGTTTCCCAACCACATAAAAGACTTATGACTTGTGTTCAAATTTTGGTCGGGTTCGCTTTTGCACGCATTGGAATCTATGCCACTGTGAAGTTTTGCTTCAGCTGAACTCAGAGCCGTGATACACTTACAATGTAGACACCAAGTCTGACCATTGATATTGGAACTGATTCAGACTGAAATCATGTCCTGCAATTGACACAGCAAGTAAAAAATGCGGGTATGGAAATATAATTAGTATGGATCAACACCTATGGTGAGGATGAACATCCAGCATCATCCAGCTATTTTCTTGTTCACCAGGTGCCATGTGCATAGACACGTGTCCCAATATATCCATGTACATCCCGGTTTCGGTTCCCATTGCATGGATCCGAAAAAGCTTCGTGTTCACTTTGTGGATCATCAGAGTACAGACAAAACTATGACTATGTGGCCCGCAGATGGCCAGGAGGCTCGGGGGATCTGCGGCTTTTCCCCTTATTTGGGGCTGCAGTTTTTCGGTGGAAAAACATGGATATGTTTCTGATATTCCTATCGGAACTCAGAGCCCCAGAAGTTGGGAAATGCGGCCATTCAAACTATTGTTCATTATGTTCATTGGTGGTTTCCGAAGTTTCCTAAAATAGGGCTACCCCCAGTTGCCATCCATGTTTGTTTGGGATTTCCCCTGAAATAAAGCATCCAGCGAGCTTGGGTACCCCCATTTTCAGGAAACCCCCATATAACCATAATTAACCATAATTATCCATGGATGGTCTAGAATGGGAAATCCTACTAAAATGGATGATTATCCCCATTTTCAGGAAACCCCCATATCCACTTATCAGTGGAACTGGACTTCCACCGAAGAACAGTTGACCTCTGCAGCATGGAAACCAGTGATGGTCCATCACTGGTCTAGCCACCTTGCCCGAAACCTTGGATGGCTACTGAGGTACTGAAAAAACATTTTGCTGTTTATTTCACTGGGGATATCTAGGAATATAATAATATCCTATAATATAGTATAAAATTGGTATGATATAGTATAATTAGTATAGTATACTATAATTATATATATAATATATTCCTAACTTATGTATGTAATCCAGCTAATCAACAGTTTGTTTGCAAGGTTTCTGAGACCGGCAACGGCTTTGGATGTATGATAAGCTATGCAGATGTACTGGGAACAATATAGAATACTGGGTACTATGCCCAAATCGAATTTTTCCAGCACTGTTGGGCCAAATATACGGTCCACCGTGATGAGATGTTTTTGTTCACGATGATGGCTGGTCAAAGCAGAATTTTTATAGGCTTCAGTGCCTCTGTTGCTGGTTTTTGCCGCCACTTTTGTTGCTTGAAACCTACTGGTTTCTGGTTAAACCTCACCTCAAGAATATGATTTAAGTCGGCAATCCATGGATATCAGCGATTCGATTCATGTCCTGTCTCCATCCGCAGGGTGCAAGAAATGAATGTAGTGGCCTACAATCGGGCCATTGGTGCTTGCACCAAGAGCCGCTCGCTTGCACTTGGTCAAACATGGCAAGCTGGAAAATCACATGGTAAATCCGCCATTGAGTTCGATGATTTTCCCACTAAAACTTCCATTTGGTTCGGAGATTACCAGAGGGGTCGGTTTTTTTTATTGTAGTTCCGAAGAAGATTCAGACAAGGTGGCATGTACCACCATTTTCGGGATTGGACTTGAATTTTGGGCATCTTTTTGGGGGATGGGACTGATTTCTGCCCCGAATAGAGGATCGGCCCACCAGAATGATCCCGGCGATAAGTAAAGGTGCCAAAACGAGGATATCACCACAGCAACTTCAACGGGATGCACGCAGCAGTATCCCTAAACTATAGACCAATGTTGGTATTGTTTTGGGGTTCGCAATGTTACGGTAACGACATTTAAATATGCGGAGGGCGGGCCAGACCGTACTACGGCCCCGGAGGTAGTATGATTCATACCAGTTCGTATATTTAAATGATTTTAAATGTAGTTACCGTATATTAGTGTGGCTGATCCTCCCAAAAGTGGCTTCGCATGACTCGATTCTTAGAGGAGGAAGAACGGGCTAGAAAAGGTCACCTTGCACTGGGATGATTCAGCACCAGAAAAATGCCATATACCCCCGGTGTTTGTTTTTTTTTATGAAAAAGCACGGGTTTCTTATTTGTTGGTTAGAAAACATGTTTCGTTTGGGCTAAGTAAAAGTATAATGATATAATGAATGTGTTTCTCGTTTGCCGGTTGAATCCGTATACTTGAAGGTTCGGGGGGGTAAATCCCTCAAGTGGGTAATAACCTGATTATACCCCAGTTATGCACGGAATATCCCCAGTTGTGGGTAAAGGGAAATAAACCAGTTAGGATGGGTGGGTCTGGCACATCCAAGCACCTTACAGAACCACCAAAAAAAAGTAAAATCCTACAAGTAGAATCATGGTGAAATTAGCGATTTCTATTCTTTTTGGTGGTTATTACCCTGCGGTAATCAAACGTGGCTAGCTGGAAAATCCTCCGTTCAATCAGTTCGACAACTTTGCCAGCTAGCCACGATTGATGACACGGAGCGGTAAATCGATCAATAGCCCATGATTATCCCCTTATTCGCCTTGCAATATCTCACTATCCCACTATTACTAAACCACATAAAATATGAAAAACTACCTGAGGGTTGAACCTCCAAGCGTCCATGAATATTCCATGACATATTCCAATATATCCCTATACCACCAGTTTGTGTTGGTTAAGTCACCATAAGTCACCCTGACACCATGACGGGTACCTTCATGAAACGCCGAGGCCAGGACTGGCGGCAAGTGGCTGTCATCATGGAGGACATGATGCAGCTGACCGTGGAAGCCGATGTCATCACATACAGTTCTGACGCTCGCCGCAGGTCGATTCGAAAACCATATATGGGGGTTTCCTAAAATCGGGAAATCGGGGTACCCCAAAACCATGGATTTCAATACTAAAAGAGTCTAATTTTGGATGATTGGGGGCACCTCTATTTTCGGAACCCCCCAATAGTTTGTCTTTTTACTTCATAGTACCCTCCAGTAGATTAATATAGACCCTGAAAATAACTAGTGGAAACTAATCTTCCAACCCCCTATCTGCCAGGGTCTATGTGAATTTGCTGGAGAGTAATCCCCAAAAGGACAGTTAACTTTATTTTCCCATTATTACTTTAATATAGGATGATTCGGACGTTCCTATTTTCTATCTTTGTAAGTGGGATGCTACCTCCCCATTGCGCAAGCTTATCCCATGGGTTAAACATATGGTTTTTTCACCACGCCACCACCTTCCGTGGGATGATTCTCCCAGTACGGGGAAAATCACCATCAGCACCTTGTATACGGCAGCACCTTGCTGATTCCCTCCACATGTTGATGGTTCACTGCACGGTAAAATCCTGAATTGTTTGATGCTGAAATCAGCATTTTTTGCTGTATGAAACCTCTGTATAGTCTTAGTCTTGGTGATTATCATATACGATTATTATATAATGTTATTGCATACAGCATTATATCTATCCCATGATTGGTTATACATCGATAGTCATCCCCTAAGCTGACATCCTAAGGCGATGAATGCTTGCAGCAAGGCCCATCGATGGAGTTTGGCCTTGTGGCTCTTTGGAGAAAGCCTCAGGTCCGGAGGCCGGTCGCCTGGGTACAGCCAGGGCTGTTGTGGGCAAGAAAAACTTGGGGATCTTGGTGCAACAACGGGTGATTTTTTTGGGGATGTGTGGTGATTTCTAGAGGATAGAGCAATATAGAGGACATATAGTATAGGATAAAACTTGTAGGGATAATGGTGGAAGCCTCATTGAAATAGATGATTTACCATGATTTACCTCCGAAAAATGATGATTTTCCATAGGATTTTCCATAACAATGACAGCAATTGGTTGGGGGAGTCACGATCCTGATTGATGAACAGTTGAACAGGGAATTGGTTGAAGAGTTATCATTTTGATGGAAGAATTCTGAATATTAATCGACGCTAAATAGGCATTTGATTATTTGATTGCATTTTATGGATAATACATACTGTAAGACAAGTTTGACATCTTTCGAACAATAGGCGATTTTCCATCTATTAATGTGTCCCTTGCCAGGAATGACTGGAGGATAGCATTTTTATGCCAAGGGCATCCCGATTTTTTTCTTGTAGACCTCTGAGATTTCTCCGCCGAGAAATGACCAGCAATTCCTTGGGTGTTTTGCATGATCTCCCTTGATGGTATATATATATACAATACATAGTACATACATCTATAATTTATAATATATATATATAAGAATGATGCCATAATATGTATATATATAATATACTATAATCATAATATTAAGAACAATAGCTATGATAGTAACAATGACATGTATATGTATAAGCTGTATTTATATGTAGAAATATTCCCAGGCATCCCTGTCTTTTCAGTTGTTGCTCCCACCTCCTTCACATCCTTATATTGTTCAACCTTGGTCATGTTCAGTACTACGTAATTCGGTTCTCTCAATCAACAGCTTTCAACCATACATCATCACCAAACTTGACATCAGTCCAACTGTCAGGCAATGTGATCACCTACGGCAACGCCATCAGTGCATGCGAGAAGGGTCACCAATGGCCTGCTGCTGTGCAGTTGCTGTTGGAACTACAGATGAACACACTGCAGAGCAATGTGAAGCTTGACTGATGCAAAGCTGCGAGAGAAAGAACAACTCCACTTCGGAAACGCTTCGAAAGTGGGGGCTTTGTCCCCACGAACATCAATGGGATCACCGATTCGTGGACTTTTTCATGATTTACCAATGTCTTGGTCACAAAATCACTTTTTCAGTGGGATGATTCTTCAATTTAGCTTGTCAGGCTGACCGCAATTTTCATTGGGAAAGCTGTGATGCAAATCATAGGGTTTTGGGCATCCCCGACGGGTCGAGATGGCCTCAGCCCCACTCGATTTCGGTAGCTTTTGAATCAACAGCCAAGCCATTGGCACCATTTACCCGCCGGTAAACTGCCACATAACTATGGAAAATCACAATTTTTTATGGGAAAACTCAATATTTCTATGGCCATTTTCAATAGCTATGTAAACGTTTACCAGAGGGTAGTGGATCAACAATGGGTCAATATACAGTATGTAGATAATGGATCAACAGCCAAGATAAGCTGCTCTACTTTTTGTTGACCCATTATTGACGCTTTTATCGATGATTTTGCTCCTGAACAGATATAGGAGCATGAAACCACAACATACCACAACAGGCATTTCAAAATGGAGGAACTTCCGATAGATCTGTGATAGATTTGTGACACTATTGGAGGCATTTCAACTGGAGATTGAACTTGGACCTGTGTGGCTGCACTTTGAGCACTGCTAGGTGTGGGGTCGTGAAACCGTGGGAAGAAACTTCCAAGTTTTGATGTGGTATCTGGTGACAGTGGGGATTCTCTATTGGCTGTATCGGGTTTACCACATTGCTTTTACCATGCGTGAGATGATGGAGATGAAATTCGAAGTTTGCCACCTGGAGCTCCGAAAAACCAAAAACGCCTCGTGTTTCAGGATCGTTTTCAGCGCGGCCATCAGTGCATGCGAGAAAGCTGGAGAATGGCAAATGGCCCTCGCTTTACTGGGCGAATGCAGCTCAAAGAAATCTTAATACAGGTGGCCATTGACGGAGTCAGGTGCAAGAGGGTGCACCCTACCAAGATACTCAAAGTACTTGTAGACATTGGTAAAAGTGTTTACTAAATTTATGAGATACAATACCAATTTCTGTGGGTCAACGTTGTGTCTAGGTCTATGTCCAAACTTGTCACGACTTGTCTGATATGTTCATTCCGGCAGGGTGTCAAGATGGGCTAACTATCATTTGCCAGTGGGTTGACATGGACGATTACCAAAGCCTCAACATTTCACCTGTTTTGGTCCTTTGCAACGTGCAACTATGTGCAACTAGCATTCTCACGTTGGATCGGAAAACTTCATCTCTATCTTTCTGTATAGATTGTATAGGAAGAAACAAGTTTTCCTGCAGATTTTCCCTGCCATCCCATTGACACCCAAAAACTGAGAAGTCCACCCGATGGCAACAACGCCATATCGGTCATTCAACAATTTTCACAGGATGTACCGGGGATTTCACAATGGAGTAAGGGAAACTCAAACCTTAAATGTGTCATGGACAATGGTGGAATATCTTCCGAGGCTTTGCAACTGGTTTTCATTCTTCGCCTTTTTGATGATTTTGACATCCCACTAGGAATGCAAATTATTGAATAAAAAACTACACAGAAAATACAGAAACTGTTTTGTTCTTTCTCTCCATAGGCTCAAACCTCATCTATTGTTGGCTCAACACTGAACACCCTTTTTGGACGGTTTTGCCTTCATTTTGGATGATTAGATCCTCATTTTCAATGTTAGATGCCCATTCTTGCTAGTTCAACCATCATGTTCAATGGTTTGGTCCTCATTTTGATGATTATATACATCGAAGATTTCAGTGAACTATATACCTCATGTTTGATGGTTACATCCATGATTTTCCCCATATTTCCCGCAGTTTTTTTGACGCCTTGACCGAGGCCAAGTCCAACGAGTGGAAGCCAACAGCATCGCCTACAGCGCGGCCATCAGCGCCTGTGAGTGTCTTGGTGAGCAGTGGCTGCTAAACCCCTGTTGGTTGATGATTGGTTGGGGGATTTTACTACCCTTCAGTGTTGTTTAGGATGGGAATGGAGATTGAAACCTTCATTGATTTGTCGTTCTTGCTGTGATATGGGGATTGAACTATCATGTACATGGGTATCATAGGGTATCCAGTTCATGTTCAATGAGGAAAATTATGACAGTGCGTCCATTGGAATTGGGGGTATACGACTCGAGGTTATCCCATTGACTTGGCTGATGCTTGGTTGATGATTATTACAACTAGAATTGAGAAACATGGGATAAAATGGAATAAAATGTCGGACCCGCCTAAGTTATCTACCAACTGGACCTATCCAGCATCCAATTATATATATATATATAAATATATATATATATATATATTATGATTATATATTATTATATCTACGTTGTGACTGAGCTCATTTTGCCCACTTGCACGCCGGTGTTCCCTAGCACTTGAATCTACATGAGACACGTCTCCTGGGTCCAACCATTTTCCAGGCATGCTGTTCCGAAGACTCACCGGCTCAGGGAGCCCGGAAGAGAGGTGGGCGGATTGTGAGTTTAGCCATAGGCTTTCCTTCGAAGTGGCTGTGGACAGCCTGGGACATTTGACCGCGGCTCGGTCAGTGGTGAGAGAAGGCATAGCCGCCTTGGAGATTTGGTTGGAAGAGGCATTCCATTAAAGAGATCATCAGAGGTCGCTACCCCAATCACATTGGTAGCGGAGCCCTCCAGCGCTCATCAAGCTGGGGGGCATCCAGGGAGGCTACCATTTGCAGTTGACTGGCTGGAGACGGTGAAGCAGAGTTTGACAACCCTGCAACTTAATCCATGTCTGGAAGTGAGACTGCCGATGGTCAAGGCCAGGTTGGTGGAATATCAAGCCAGTTGGCTTTCCTCGTTCCAAGTTTTCATCCTGGTGAAGATGATCTGCAACTGTATCAACAAAAGGTGCAACGGGTCCTTTCCATGTGGCCCCCAAACAAGATCCTGGAGCTCACAACGAGGTTGGCGAAGGGCAATTCCTACTTAGGGGTGAAAGTGCCAGGCGCAGAAAACAGTAGTTGCGCCATGTACTTTGGCCCCCAGGGCCAAAATACATGGCGCAACTCGCATTAATATAGCGTGCGCACCTGAGCCACCTTTTCCCATGCAAAACGGGCGAATGCATATTTAGTATTCGGCGAACATGTTGAATCTGTGGAGCTTTCGCGACCGGGGTGTGTGCAGTTTTGGTCTTACCACTGCCATAGATGACCCAACTCCAGAAGCACACAGGGAAGCTCCCCATATTGCAGCCACATAGATGATGGCGCAACTCACATGTCACTGGTGTGTTCATGTGAGGGCTCTCTCCCACAAAAATCATGCACATGTTCCACCACCTATGTGCTTGGAGCTGCGCAGGCTTTGGCAATAAGGAAAAGCATGACCAAACTGCACGTGCCCGGTTGCAAGAACTCCACAGATTCAACATGTTTGACCGAAGGCTAAATATGAATTCGCCTGTGTTGCATGGCAAAAAAGGCTCAGGTGCGCACGCTATATTAATGCGAGATTTCGGTTATTTTCTCAGATTTCGTTTTTCGGTGCCTGGTGGTACATTCACCCCAGTGTGTCTGTCAGGAATTCAGAACGCAGTTGCTTGCCAGATCAATCCGTGATACGCTAGGAGAAGGGATCCATTTGAATTGGGTACATAGTGGAGCGCAGATGGCCGACGCACTCACTAAGCTAATGGAGGCAAATTCCTGCGGGAGACATTCCGCCAAGGGAGGTACTGCCTTCATGATGCCAGTGAAGTCTTGAAAAACCGTGCCACTGCAAGGAAAAGAATGAAATGGCTACAAGCCTCATGCACCGAAAATGAACTCTCATCTGAAAAAATGAAAATTAGGGAATGTGACTGAGCTCATTTTGCCCACTTGCACACCGGTATTCCCTAGCACTTGCATCTACATGAGACATGTCTCCTGGGTCCAACCATTTTCCAGGCATGCTGTTCCGAAGACTCACCGGCTCAGGGAGCCCGCAAATTGGCACACCCAAATCATGGAATTTGATTTGGGGCATTTCTATGTATTTCATCTCCTACTCGTACTTCAACTTGACTTGATTGCCCATCCATGGGCGCAGCCATGGAGTTTCTGACTGATTTTTTGCAGATTTCCAAGGAAAGGCCGGAAATGGCCTGAAGCTCTTCACCTATTGGCCTTCGCAAGCAGTACAACCGTTGATGTGGTGATGTACAATGCAGCATCTTGGCTCAGCTGGGGTTTGAGATGCCCATGGTTTGTTGATATCCAACTCACGGAGCAGGCAGGTCTCAGGTCTACATGATACTTACCCTCTGTTAAACATACAAAAAACCATGGAAAATCACCATTGTTCATAGGTAAATCAACTATAAATGGCAATTTTTAATAGCTATGTTAAATTACCAGAGGGTAACTTCAACCTGATCCTGAGTGATGATTTGCTATGGAATGTCCAAACAAAGTGTCTCGCAGCCCTCATGAAAACTAATAAAAACTAGAATTGGGGGTTGTTAGAGTATATCGAAATTATTTACAGTATACATAATCATCTTGAAATAGATATATATGGAATGTTCAAATCTATTCCGGTGATGTTGAGTTTGAAATTTTATTAGGAAAAAAACATATTCCTATCTTCTATCTACCCCAAGATGGCTATACATAAAAGGTGGTGCCCCCATGTTGATTTATACACCCCATTCACTAGTTTGATATATCTACCATAAACCCTGGCGAAATCTGAGTTCTAGACAGCTAGTTTATCTACAGTTTGGCAGGTTTTCCATCACCATTTTTTGGTGTCCAAATCATTCATTGATGGATTCTCCATGAAATCACTGGTTGGTGCTTTGGAACCATGGAATTTTATGACTTTCCAGAAACAGTTGGGAATCTCATCATCCCAACCGACGAAATCATATTTTTCAGAGGGGTTGGTTGAAACCACCAACCAGAATCAACCAGATCCAGATCCATAAAGGTGTAGCGTCGCTTCGGAAAGTCACCATTTCTGGTGTTCGTGGTGTTCGGAAAGCCACCATTTCTGTTCGTTCCAGCTCATCAATGGGAATTTCAGGATCCAATACCGGAGGTACGTAAACGTACCATATGTTTGGCCATATGAATTGATTGTGGGGATATTCCCTGTTACGTATAGGTCTTAAAAATAGGCCAAACATATATGGTAGGTACCCTCTGGTAAACGTTTGCATAGCTATGGAAAATCACAATTTTCAATGGATAGATCCACTATAGATGGCAATTTTCAATAGCAAACTGTTGACATAACCAGAGGGTACCTCCAATGCCTATCGGTTCCGGCCATTGAGTTCAGGTCATTAGTGCCATGGAGGATTGGAAATGGGCCGTGGCGTTGCTCCAAAAGCTGCAGGTTCCGTGGCGTCGTCCTGGGCATGGGATGTGCGGTGCAGACGTTAACGGATGGTGTTTTTTGACGTCAATAGCTAGGGGTTATGGGGCGTATGGTATAAGTGTAGTTATTTGGGGGTGTACCTATAGTTGCTATACTTATTGGGGAATATAACTATAGTTATTGGGAGATATGTGATATTCAACCAGATATATGACTATAACCAACAATCTAGTTAGGAAGCGGTGAATGACCCATCTGGATGAATTTGATCATGCACGTCGTGACGTCACCGACTGATGGGAATTGGGGGGATCATAGGCCGCAAGTTTCATTTCTTTAGTTTTTCAACTCTACCCTCTGGAAATTTAACATAGCTATTAAACATTGCCATTTATAGTTGATTTACCTATGAACAATGTTGATTTTCCATGGTTTTTTGTATGTTTACCAGAGGGTACATCCAGTGAGCCCTGCCTGGACCCAAGGCAAGTTGCTTCATTTGTGGAATCGCAAAGGGATGATCCGGGGACCAGAGATGCGAACTGGAAAAATCACCATGTTTAAAATGGGTAAAGAACGAAGATATGTTTGAACAGCTGTTTAATGGATGGTGAAGAAAAAGATCTGTCTAATGGATTTACATGGATTTACCAATGTAATGTTTATTTACCGTATTTAGCTTATGTTTAATGGGTAAAGCAACGAGCTAAATGGCCATGGCTTCAATAGTTTTGTAACAAATTGCCAGAGGGTACCGAAAACATGCATGACTGTAGATAGTGTGTAGGCGAAGCCCGAAGCCAAGTCTGTGAGCCCAAGGAGGAGAAACTGCATCCTACAGTGATCTCCTTCAACTCCTGCCTCGCAACCATGAAAGGCAGATGGGTGATCTACATGGACATGGGGAGATTTTCTGGGATATTCCATGATGTTCAAATGGAGGTTTTAGAGGGGGAAAACCATCTAGAAATACCCTCTGGTAAACATACAAAAAGCTATTGAAGCCATGGCCATTTATAGTTGATTTATCCATTAAAAATGGTGATTTTCCAAAGATATGTTAGTTTACCAGAGAGTAGTGAATTCTCTATTATTGGTATTTCATGGAATACAGTTAGCCAACTATCTGATCTTTGCTCACAAATAACCACGAGAATAGGAAAAATCCGGTTCAAAACCATTGGATGGAATTTGAGGTGCCCCAAGTTACTTGCGATGCTCCAAAGGATAGGAAAGTTGGGGTATTTGTGGTGGATGTAAACTGGATATATCTATAGCTGGTTGGTGGTTTGGAACATTTTTTATTTTTCCACATATTGGGAATAATCATCCCAACTGACTATTTTTTTTTCAGAGGGTTTGAAACCACCAACTAGCTAGTTAAATGGGGTTATAGACCAACTCCTGACTAAGGGGGGCCCTTCCCATACCCCGGATATAAAATATCCGCAACATGGCCGTTTTGGACCCCCAAAATCAACAGAGGCAATACTACATACGAAACCATCATGTTGTTTCATTGCTTAATCAAGTTTCTTTTGGGGGGCTTTTGATCTTCGGGGAAAAGGATTAAAGACACGCAACGTCAAGCAACATGTGGCTTCAGCCCAGTTTAGTTGGCAAAGTTTTCCTTTGCCTTGAACATCCTTAAATAACTTTTTATAGGAAATCTAGCCGGCCACTAGCCATTCAAAATTGGCGACCCACAATCATTCCGGGGGTGAAGTAGATCGGTATTTTCTAATCCCGGGTTGAAGCCTCAGTCAGTTTGTGGGAATTTGGCTTGGAATTCCAGCCAAGCCCAATTTCAGCCATTGGTTGAAGTGATAGCACCGCACCTTTTGCGGGTCAAAAACATCCGGAGGTGTCCGAGAATTTGGAATACGAATCCATCCCATAAATCCCAATCCCATGGTTTAGAAGCAAATTTCCCGCAATCATTTTAGTTGTAATTGGGCACATGTTGATAAATCAATGTTTGTTGTTTGACTTTCCCATTTCGAATAGCTCATATCACCACTTACAACTGCGAATCTTGATGGATTTTGGAAGTAGCAGCTGGGCGCATCCCAGCTGGGATCCGTGATAAAAATAACCATGGTTTTTGACCCACTGATAGGATATCCCCATTTAAATATGTATGATGTATATATGGTTATATCCTATCACTATAAATGGGGTTTATGGTCCACAGATATATATATATATATAAATATACACCCACTAATATATATATGATATAATATGGTTTATGATCCACTCACTGAGCAGGATACACATCCAGATCATCCAACTACCCTCCTTGGATTGGAGGCGAAGCTTGGCGAAGAGCTCTTTGCATCTTTGAGGAGATGGTCACACTTCAGCTGAAGGTGGATTGGATGGCTGATTTTGGGGGGCCTTGGGGAGTGATATCACCAATGGGCCAATGGTATAAAGGGATGCAGACTATGACGAATGGTATAATATCATGGTACTATATATATTATCCGTTTGCGAATTGGATGTGGACATAGTGGTATACAGACCATAAAAAGGATATATTTGGTATAATGGGATATCACCAAAGGTATAGTGGGATATACTCTACAATGGTATGAAAAAAATCTCGGTGTTTTTACTGGAAGGGTACCGATTGAGTATCGTATTGTCACTATTTGCAGGGTACCCCGGGTACCCCCAAAATTAATGAACCATGGTTTATTCATCCAAGGTTGACATTATATCAAATCCATTTGGACATGGGACGTGGATATAATGCTATATTGACTATAGATTCGATATATAATTTCCGGGGATATTTCTATCCCCAGGTTTTATTTTATGATAGTCATGATGTTTGGGTGTGTCTGAGAATGGAGGACGTGATCTTTACATGGGGATACAATTGGAATATGTTGCGGGATTTTTTTGGGAGGTGTAGTTCACCAACAGTCTGAAACTTGGAACCTGTGTTTGAAATCGGGATGTACCCCAAGAACACTTATTTGATAGGGATTTCAACAACAAAGATGGAAAACAACACCAACTGGAACAAAATAGCGAACAATGGCGATATAATAGTAATATAATGGGGACGTAGAACCAACAATATGATGAATAATCGGGTTTGTCATCCTGAAGAAGGTGGATTTCACCAACAAACATTGGGGGTTTGCCATCAAACATGAGTTTGGTGATTCATGCTCTTGGGCAGCTTCGCAAAAAAAAAACATGTCATTCTTCTGTGTCCCATCGCAAGATGGAATTTGCTCGTTCGCTCAAGAGAGCTGTGGCGGGCCAGAAAAAAAGTACAGTCAGATGGTCAATTATGCTTGGCCGCACTTGACTAGATACTTGCCCAAGACCCTTCAGAATCAGACCCCCAAAAGGATATATGTGGATAGATTCAAATTCTATGCGAACAGCTGCACAGATGGAACCACAAGAAAGACTTGTTGAAAGCGTTGCAAGGTTGTGTAGCAAAGCCCCAGGTTAGAATGGTGATTCACAATGCCGTGACCTTGATAGCCCCAAGTTCTCATAGAATGCCGTGAAATCAAAACACTTAAGAGGTGCTACGTTGAAATGACCAGAAATTGTGACATCCCTCATTTCGATAAACTTGGAACCCCAAAGAACCACAAATAATTGGAGTTTAAAGAAAAACACGCTTTGTTATGTAGGGATTCTTCTTGTTGTTTGGGGTTCGGGGAAGCCATGTTGGTGTTTTTCACCACATATCCCTATAATACCTCCATTTGGACTGGCTAAAACCACTAGACTGTTTGCTTGTTTGTTCATAATGTGTATTGATATTATGTGTATTGATATTATATATATATATGATCCTGTAGTATCTCCTTAAAAAGAGCCATACAATTGCCATATTTCACTTGGGTATCCTTATTTGCTTCAGATGTCCACTTGGAAGTGCAGTTCTAGTGATTCTAGTGAACTAAGTAGATAATATGAAGGTCAACATAGCATGGTTCTACTCATTTTTCCCATCTCAACTGCGCCGGAGCCACTTAGATAATTAACCATAGTCATAAATATTTATATATGTTACATAGGCAGAAAAATCCAAACTTATTGGTCTTCACAGGGCTTAACAACATATCATAGCCGTTCAAAAAACTTCTATACAGGGATGCAAATCCCACCTTTTAAGGTGGCTTCAAAAAAGGCCTCTCGTTTCATAGGCATAGCCATTCAGGCGACGCTGATTAGCTACAACACTTTGATCTCCTCGCTGGGCTCCTGTTACGACTCCTGGGAGAAGGCGCTGATGCTACTGGAAGAGCTGCCACAGGAGCTGAGGCGCCGGGGATGGAAATATGCTGCTTACCCTAGGGGGAACTGTTACATAGATGTGGAAAATCTGTTATTTATGGATGTGATCTTCAAAATGGGGATTTTCCACATCTATGTTAGTTTGCCTTAGCGTAACTGGTAAGATATAATGGTGTAATATTCAATATGATGCAATGTGGATTGATGGTTTACATAATATGGTTTGTTTATACCACCCATAAGCATGGTCAATTTGGGCACGGTGGATCCTATGCTTTACCAAGATTATAACCAACCATACGTTGATAAGGTTTGTGATCCTGAAATGGCAGAATTCCGTAAGACAAATTAGGTTTGACCATCATCAAACATCGGGATATAATGTCAAATAATTAATGGATTGATGCGAGGGTGTGCCGAAAAGAGACTGTGTGTATAGTAATACCAGCCATGATATTTTGTGATATTTCAGAGCTGACGCTCATCGTCGGCTCCGCCGGATTACTTGACCCTCGATGTCATCGCAGGGTGGGCTTGAAAGCTATTGAATGAGGACCTGCTGCTTCAAAAACATATTCCTTATGCTTTTTTGCAAATATTATTCATGGAATCATGGAATTGCGGTTTTTTCCTGGAGCAAGTGGGGAAAGGCTTGTTCCCGAAAGCTCCTGCGAAGGGTTTTCCTCAAGAATTGCTGCCAATTTCAACTTTCCACTTCGTGTACAAGCGCCTCTGTGTAAAGACTTATCTGTGTTTAAAAGCTTCTGTGTGTAAAAGCTTCTGCGTGTACAAAAAGCTTCTCTGTGTAAAGGCTACTCTGTGTAAAAGCTTCTGTGTGAAAAAGCTTCTGCGTGTAAAAACTTCTCTGTGTAAAGGCTTCTCTGTGTAAAAGCTTCTGTGTATGAAAGCTTCCGTGTGTGAAAGCTCTCTCTGTAAAGACTTCTTTTTGTAAAAGTTTCTGTCTGTAAACGCGCCTGTGTGTTAAAGCTCTCTGTGTAAAGACTTCTTTATGTAACAGCGTCTGTGTGTAACAGCTTCTGTGAGAAAACTCCCTTGTGTGTAAAAGCTCCTCTGTGTAAAGTCTTCTCTGTGTAAACGCTTCTGTGTGCAAACGCGTCTGTGTGTAAAAGCTCTCTGTGTAATCACTTCTCAGTATAAAAGCTTCTCTGTGTAAAATCTCCTCTGTGTAAATGCGTTTGTGTGCAAAATCTCCTTAGTGTCAAGACTTCTCTGTGTAAAAGCTTCTGTGCGTAAAAACTCCTCTGTGTAAAGACTTCTCTCTGTGTAAAAGCTTCTGCGTGTAAAAGCCCGTCTGTATAAAGACTTCTCTATACTTCTCTGTGTAAAAAAGCCTCTGTGTGTAAAAGCTTCTGTGTCTAAGAGCCGCTCTGTGTAAAAACTTCTCTGTGTAAAAGCCCCTGTGTGTGTGTGTAAAAGCTTCTGTGCGTAAAAACTCTGTGTGTAAACGCGTCTGTGTAAGAGCTCCTCACCAGCATTATTCATCATCATATTTTCTTGTGTGCTATCTTCTCGTCTCCTCCCTCCAGCTTTCTTTCGGGCCACACCGTCGTCTAGTTTCAATCTGTAACGTCGTTTCTGGTTGAATAATGCCAAGAACATGTGAAAGCATAGTTTTTTTAAAAATTGAACATAAATGGCACAAAATTCTGTAATCTACAGCATTTTGCGCTGTCAGATGGCAAGAACCCGGGTAAGTACCAGAGTTTTAGTCTCCGAAAGTGGGAAAAACAAACACTGTTATTTGCAGGTTTCGTTCACGTCATGATCTTCGATTTTTTGAAAAACACGTGAGTACCAGCGTTTTTTGTGTTCATCAAGGCCAAAAATCGGTTCAAAAAGTGCAAAATATGCTGTATTGACCCTTGTTGTTGTCGAAGAATCCCTCAGCAAGCCATCAAGCCGGCGCCGAGGCTACACGGACCCGGCCACGCTCAATGATTGGTGGGCCAATGAAGCCCACCAACATTGGGCGTGGGAGTGGGACTTTTACGTGGAGGTCTAGGAAACAAAACAGAATAAGGGTGGAGAAAAAAAGAAAGCAGCAGCGTGCAATTCGGAAACGCCGTCTGCGTCTGCACAACCCTTTCGGTGGTCGGTCTTTGCTTGCTCGACCGTTTCAGAGCTTCCTGACCAGTAAATATCTATTCCCGCAGCGCTGTCTTTCAGCTCTTGCCAGTCGGACATCAGTGGATTTCGGAAACAACACCCTTTTCTTGGTCAAAGAGTCATGAATTTTTGACCAGGAAAGAAGCAGCTATATGGCAGTTATACTTCCCATCAGATATGTCAGCGACAAGGAAGAAAAAACTTAGAATCCTTGACCCAATGCATTCTTCGAAATCAAAAGAGACCCCGTCTTCAACATACAGCATGAAGCAAGCAAGGACAACAGCACCAAAGCAGCTTAATTTAAAAACTTCCAAAGCAAAGCAAGCGGACAAGAAGCAGGATAGAATCCATAGGATGAAAGGGGGTCGCCGTCACGGCTTTCCCGCACTTCTGCCGGCCTCGAACTGCTCTTCATCCCTGGCCAGGGCCAGGACGGTCCTGTGCTTACGCCTCGACATCTCGATATCAGTATAGATGTTTTGTGACCCATCTCCGATCAGAAAGAGGGAAAAAACAGAGAGAGAGAGATGACTGCAATGCACAAGCGGGCTCAAAGTGTTGTTCTGCAGTTCTGCATTTTCTTTTGCTTGTTTGTATTGAGGCGCCACTTCCGTGATGTGAGCCCCAGTCCGAAGCCACGTGAGCTTCTGATGCCATGCAACAGCCAGCCACTAACAAGCAACAGGAGCAGAAAAAGGCCTTGGCAACGGAGAGTACACGACCATTGGCTCATTTTCAGTCAGGCAAAAGAGAAAAGTCGGAATTTGCGCATCGTGTTCAATCACTGCATTTTTTAAAAAAAGAAATCACATACTAGACTAGACTCCGCAGCGCGTCCTTTGAAGTCTCAAGACAAGAAGTTTCTTCGCGCACACACACGGTTCGTGGTTGTTCAAAGCTGGGCGCTTGGCTTGACCTGTCAACTTCGGGAGAATAGCACGCAAGCACACGCGCAAACACGCTTGAATAATCCATTGATCAGTGTCCGATCATGCAAGGCTCATGACCATCGCCGCGTCCGAGCCTGAGATATATCCGCTTTGCAGCTTTGCGACCTCTTCGATCGATCCGCGCCGCTTAGGTTAGGACTGAAACTCAGACTCTTCGCTTTCCTCGTATGCATCCGCTGGGCGTAAGGACCTTGGCTGTTTTTTCGGGACCCAACCAAAGTCAAATGATGTTTTTTTTCGGCCCGTATGCAAAGGTACTGCAAGAAGCTGATTCACGCCACCAACATGCTCAGTGGAAACACATACAGCGTGTTTCGAGGCAGGTGGAGATATGGGAACACACATGTGTAATCAAAATCACAGAAAGCTCTCTACGCTAAAATCTAACATTCGTGCAATTGGCCTTCCTGAGCCCCG